>Ga0209536_100004998_pt1 | contig 20808 bp, 24 predicted proteins | sample DeeMarSeWOR28_12_FD_187461 | JGI IMG/M metagenome (GOLD analysis project Ga0209536, IMG submission 187461) | Marine sediment microbial communities from White Oak River estuary, North Carolina - WOR-2-8_12 (SPAdes) (version 2) | ecosystem: Environmental > Aquatic > Marine > Intertidal zone >... | reverse complement strand
CTCGAGAACGGTCATTTTATCATCCTTGGATTCTTTCAGGATTTGTTGAACTTCCTGAATTCTGTAGGTATTAATGAAATCGAAAAAGCTTTTGTTAAACGATTGATTGATTACCTGAGACAGGTGCTTGGTAGATACGGATAGTTTTTCAGACAAATCGGCAAGACTCACTTGAGGATCCAAGAATGGTTTTTCAGTATTGATCAAAGCCATTAATTGCTTCTTGTATTCTTCAATTTGACTTGGTGTCAAATTCGATCCCAGGTATTTGCTTGTTTCATTTTGAGCAATTCCTGCAAAAATTTCTGGTTGTCGGAGAGCTTTAAGGATGACCTTATTCACGAAATAAAAGATAAAAATGAGCAGAAGAACTAAGGTGACCATAAACACAGATCTATTTCCCGCCAGGGCTATGAAATTGTGAATCAGTGATATAAAAGTGAGTAGGCCAAAGGTTTTAATAGAGAGACTAAGCCAATCCAGATTGATTTGATCTATTTGAGAATATTTGTTCTTAATGATTTTACGATACTTCCAAAGGGATTTGTAGGTCAGTCCGAGATAAACAAAGAAGTGGGCATACATTAAAGCACTTATTAGGTAGAACTGCCAGAGCAAATCGTTCTTAATGACTTCTTCCGATGTGCTTGGCGTAAGGTTTCTTAAGGATAGGAGTGAAATAATAAGCAGTAGGTAGGGTATCAGATGCAGTAGGTTCCCACTGGATAATTTAAAATCTCTAAAAATGACGCCCTGAGCGTATAGGTAAAATATGGGACCATAGAGAAGAAAAAAGCCGTCATCGATACGTTGTAGGAATTCCCATTTGAGAACGACACCATTCATTTGTAGTGTGAGGTCTCCCATATTCCAGGCGATCAAGATAAATATAGTACCAAAAAGAATGTTGTTGCGTCGGTTTCCTTTTTTATGTGTAATCAGAAAGATGCCAACAAATAGAAGCTGGAAGGTGATAAGAAAAGAGAGAAAAGAAATCAGACTTGGCTCCATCCGTTAAAAGTAGTTGGTTAAGCTATAATGGCAATTTAATTAAAAGTTAAGATAGATATAAATATAAGTATGGAAAGTATGTTCTTGATTGTGTTGGGTAACAATAAGCTATGCGCCATACCTTCAGTGAAGCATGATCTGGTTTTCATTATTTATCACTTTTCTCTTATCTTGTACCCAAACTAAAAGGAACGGCTTCTAATCCATCCGATATGAGTCATGCATAGAGAAAAACGAGATCTTTATGAGCAATGCTGACAATCATATTATCGTAGAACAAACCTTTGACACATCGATCGAGCGTGTCTGGAAGGCCATCACAGAAGTGGATCAGATGAGGTTATGGTTTTTTGAGAATATCGGATCGTTCAAACCTGAAGCAGGATTTGAAACACAATTTAATGTTCAGTCAAACGACAGAAGTTTTCTGCATATCTGGAAACTGACGGAGGTGGTGCCGGGGAAAAAAATAATATATAACTGGAAGTATGGGGCCATCCGGGCGACTCTTCTGTAACGTTTGAATTATTTGAACAAAAAAACCGGACAAAGTTGCGGGTAACACATGAAGGGATGGAAAGTTTTCCTCAGGAAATTCCGGAATTTTCAAGAGAGAGTTGTCTCGGGGGCTGGAATTATTTTATCAGAGAAAGGCTCATGGAATTCCTGGAAAAAAATGAAATATTACAATTCCCTGTATAATTATGCCGGGAAAAAGCATATATGCAAAGCATCGGATAAAGCGAATCTGCAAAGGGCTTTAAAACGTATATAAAAATTCTGATCAGGAAGAAATACATGCCGAATATTGTATACATAGCAACAAGTTTAGATGGATATATTGCCCGGAAAGATGGAAATATCGACTGGCTGATGGAAATACCCAATCCTGATCATAGTGATTATGGATTTTCTTCATTTATGAATAAAATTGATGGAATAATTATGGGTAGAAAAACTTTTGAAACAGTATTAAGCTTCAACGAATGGCCCTATTCCAAACCTGTTTTTGTTCTCAGCAACACAATGAATAAAGTTCCTGCAGGTTTCGAAGGCAAAGCAAAAATTGTGTGTGGAAATCTGAAGACAATAGTCAATTCTTTGAATAACAAAGGTTTTAAATACCTGTATATAGATGGTGGTAAAACTATCCGTAGTTTCCTTCAGCAGGACCTGATTGATGAGATCATAATTACCAGGATCCCTATCATCTTAGGTTCTGGGATCCCATTATTTGTTAATATGGATAGAGAAATAAAGCTGGAACATGTAGAGACTGAAATATTCAATAATGCCCTGGTAAAAAGCAGATATGTAAGGAGAAGATAAGGAAAATTAATTCAATTCAGAAGATGCTTACCTATTAATGCCACCAGGACACTAGAGATAATGATAAAAATTGTCAATCTCTTCGGTATCTTTCAGAAGACCAATGAGTGGTTTAAGATTCTCCCTGAAATTAGGCGAACTATCATATAAGATTCTTCGGGGTGTTTCTACTCACGTTTTCAAAACTTATATACCACTTAAAAATAAGTGGATCTAAAGTTAAAGTTCTGTCACACCCCTCTGAAATGGGGTACAAACCACTGGTATCTCCGATAGGGACACCAGGGGTAATGATAAAAATTGTCAATCTCTTCGGTATCTCTAAGAAGATCCGGGAGTGGGATTAAGGTTTATTTTATTGATTGGTATGCCAGGACCTGTGAGGATATAATTTTTATTATATTTAAGCTTGGCAAACATTCATTGGATGTCAATCAGATAAAATCTGAATAGAAATCAGAAAAATGGATAAACCTTGAAAACTTTCGTCCCTTAACCATTATTTTTGATGCCTGGTTTTTACCTTTTGTCGATATTACTATTGTTAAATTTTTACCAGAAACCACCTCCCGGGACAATCCTGATAGAAAACCTCTTTGTCGACAAAACTGAAATTTCAAATAGGGCCTGGATCGAGTTTCTTCTCTATAAAAGTCTGGAGTTGGATTCGGTCGAAATTAAAACACTGCTGCCGGACAGCAGTAATTTCTGGTATCGATCCTATGATAACAGGGATAAACCGGTGGTGCTTATTTCATATGACCAGGCGATTGCATACTGCAATTGGAGATCAAAGGTCGTGAGTGAAAAGTTGGATTATACTGTTGTTTACAGACTACCAACAAAACTGGAATGGATAAAAATTGCCGATTATTATATGAAACTTAGTAGCAGGAAGATAAAAAAAGAAATTGCGCGAACAAAAGTTAAGGTTCAGGAGGCTTCAAATGAATTTACGTTACTGGAAATCCGGGATCCGAAAAACAGGTTGTATCATTATTTTACCAATGTAAGTGAAATGACTGCAAAAAAGGGAGTGGCAATGGGAGGAAACAATTACCAGATAAATGACACTGAATTTAATCCTGCACAAACCTTCTATTACACTTCTCCCAATCCATATTTAGGCTTTCGATGCGTGGCAGAAATAAAGTTGTCGGGTCAATCACCAAAAAAACATTAAAAAATAGCATGGTTTCAGGATTTATCCAGCCATAATTATCAATAAAAGGGTATAATAAATGAATATATGTTCAGGAAAAGGAATTATGATTTCTTCAAAGCGATAATCAATATTTGTATATGATACCACCGGAAAATATACAAAAACGGCCATAAAAGATAAAGACTCGTTCACAACCGGTATAAAGCATTTGGGGACATAACTTTTGAAGTTTTCGTTTTCTTTCTTATTTTCGGTTGTACAAAAAGGGAAACTGTTCCAGAACCAACAATTTCTATCGGGTTATCCCAGGCGGCGAATTAACAAATCATTATAGACAAAACAATCTACTACCATGAATCTTATACAAAGCTGTAACATAACAGTTATGGTGACTAATCTGGACACCGCAATCGCATTTTATACTGAGACTTTAGGGTTGACGCTGAAGAATAGATTCGGTAATCACTGGGCCGACGTAGAAGGACCTGGAATTACAATCGGACTTCACCCGACCCAGAAGGAAATCAACAGAGGCGAAAATCTCCAGATAGGGTTTAGGGTTACTGACCTTGAAGAGGCTATAACGGCACTTGAAAACAGGGGCATACAGTTTAAAAAAAACGAAAACGACCAGGTACGAATTGCTTTCTTCAATGACCCGGACAATAATACATTATATCTTGTGCAGCCATAATGGCGGTAGTTCTCAGTGGGCACAATATTAGTTGTAAAAAGAGAAATCAAATAACAAACTGCCTTTAATAAAAGTTGAATCCAAATTCAGGCATACCTGTTAGAACTAATTACTTTAAAATGAAAAATATATGGTTAAGTGATGATTATATATAGGTTATTAGTTATTAAGTTATTGGGTTATTAAGTTGTCGCATACCTATAAATGCCACCAGGACACGAAGTAGTCATCTAAAAGGAAGGATCATGACTGGGAACTCGGAATTTCATTTCTTCGAGCTTCGAGCATCGAATTTCGAGCTGTTATGTTACTGGTTTACCAGATTGTCTCGTCCTGTTATACCTACAATTTTCAAATAATTTATGAATAACCGGGATTAATAAGATTAATTTTTATATATTAAGCTGGGGAATTTTTCCTGATTCTGTTTTCTTAATATTATTCGGGTTTCTATTCCTCAAATTCTACCAAATTATTTACTTAAACCAAACAACCATGAAAAATGCTGATAATGTTTATTCAACAGTAAATGGCACTGAATTAACTGAAGCCGTGCTGGAAAATTTCCGCACCCGTTTTAAGGGTCCGATTTATGGGAAAGAAGATAGATCCTATCATTCGGTACGTCAGTTGTGGAACAAAATGATCGATAAAAAGCCGGGATTGATAGCCCGTTGTACCGGTGTGGCTGATGTAATCCAGGCAGTAAATTTTGCACGCGAGAACAATCTGTTAGTGGCTGTCCGCGGGGGTGGTCACAATGTAGCCGGTAATGCCATGAATGATGACGGTTTTGTGATCGATCTATCGCTTATGCGAGCAGTTTTAGTAGATCCAAAAAATAAAACCGCAAAAGTTCAGGGTGGTGCAACCTGGCTTGATGTCGACAGTGAGACCCAGGCTTTCGGGCTGGTATGTGCTGGAGGGGTGGTATCCGATACCGGAGTCGGGGGCCTGACACTTGGAGGTGGATTGAGCTGGATGCGCCGGAAGATTGGCATGAGTATCGATAACCTGATTGGTGCCGATCTCGTATTGGCCAATGGAAAATTTATCCATGCTAGTGAAAACGAAAACGAAGATCTTTTCTGGGCGATCCGTGGCGGTGGAGGAAATTTCGGTATTGTAACGAATTTTGAGTTCAAACTCCACGAACTCGGACCGGAAGTGTTTTTTACGGCCTGTATGTATCCCAGGGAGGAAGCTGATAAGGTTATGGATTTCTGGGTTGAATATACCCGGGAACTTCCGAAAGAGGTTACCTCTGATTGTATCCACTGGTCTATTCCTGAACATCCCAATTTCCCGCCAGAGCTTCACAACATTCCTGTGACCGTCCTTGCCGGCATGTACTTCGGTTCTCCTGAGGAAGGTGAAAAGATCATGAAACCCATGCGTGAGATCACAACGCCTGTAATCGACTTAAGCAATGTATATCCTTACGCCGGTGTGCAGCAGATGTTTGATCCCTTTTTGCCTAAAAACGAGTTACAGTGTTACTGGAAATGCCTGTACCTCGATGATCTTACTCCGGAAATCCGGAGGATGATCATCATAAGAGCCAATGAGCTCCCTGCCCCTCAGTCGTTGTTGTCGATCCGTAACTTACACGGAGCTATCAGCAGTGTTCCCGCACATGCTACGGCTTTTGGGGATCGCAGTGCCCGGTTTTTATTGAGTATCGATTCCATGTGGCTCGATTCATCGGATAATGACCGGAACATCGAATGGACCAGGGAATTCTGGAATGATATGTTACCATATTCCAGCGGACAGGTATATTTTAATTTTAACAGTGACTATGTTGGCGATACCGATATCATACGTGATTCGTTTGGATCCAATTATGAAAAACTGATTGATGTTAAAACAAAGTATGACCCGGATAATCTGTTTAAATTAAACGCGAACATTAAACCAAGAAATTAAATTAAACATAGTCTTTTATAAAAGTCGGATATTAATATTCACGCAGAGAGCGTAATGGACACGAATTTTCCACAATACGCTGATTTTTAAATAGTTAAACATTGCGTTCTCTGCGGAATTCTTGGCGATCTTTACGTGAAATTTACTTATAGATGCCTCTTTTTTCAGTTCATAACAAATTGTAGGTAAGAAAATCCATGCAGTTAATCCACTTGTTTATGTATTGGATTTTAGTATATTGCGCGATTAAAAAATACCATGCACATGAAAAACATCATTTTCTTATTACTCTTACTTATCCCTATGACCGTATTTTCCCAGGATTTTAAATTCAGGGGAAAGTCAAAAAAAGCAGAAACCAAAGTTTACAATATCGGGGAGGACGAGCCCTTTGAAGAGCATAATGAAGATAAAAAGGTGGAGGTCCAGTTTGACGGTGCGCAACTTACCATCGGCAAGGAGACCTTCAGGTACATATGGCACCAGAATTCCCGTGATATGGAAACCGTCCAGCTGAACTGCCTCGAAAGGGTGGAAGAAGGTAACTATTCTTACATTAACGCCCGTTTTGAACTGAATTTCCTCGATTCAGACCATCTCCGGATCACCCGTTATAAAAGTACATCCCCCACGACCGAAGCACGCATTACCTATTCGGTGGATATTATCAAGACGACGAATTGAGGTAGACATTGCAAATCCTGGCAGTCCGATCAAAGTATTAGATATGTAAAGTTAAATTGATATTCAGTCCTAAAGTGTATTATCAGGTAGTAAGGGGACTTAAGTGCCTACAGGGCCGGTAAACAGAAAATCATAGATCACTATCGTATGCCAGTATCAAAATAAAATACATGATATGAAAAGAAATCCTTACTAACAATAACCTTTTTATTTTGTGTGGAAGGCATTATTAATGGAGCCGAGATATCAGGTACTATATAGTATTCACCTGGAGGTAGTTGAATTTTAAATTCTCCATTTTCATCAGACACAAATGATTTTACAGTCTTTTTTGTTGGATCCTTCACATGAAATAAAGCACTGAAAGGCTCCTGATTAACTTCTCCAATAATCTCAGGTCCTCCTTTGATAGGGCCTCTTATTACCTGGCCTTCGATTCCTGAAGATAGTTCGATTTCAGATTTACACGCAATTATACATACTACAAATAATAGAAATATAAAAAATCCTTTTCTGTGGCTGAATGACATCATGACACTACAAATATATCTCTCAATTACTTACAAGACACTGTTTAATAGGTAATAATTGTGAAAATGATTGCGGAAATACGTTATTAAAAACGACCAATACCATTGACATCCTTGACGGGGCAAACGTTTATTTTACAACTAATAAAAATTGATTTATTAAAATTGAATCAAGATCCTTCTCTAAACTACAACGGGTTGAATCAAGCCCCGTTCCATTAATTGATAGGATTTTTTAATGACTAAATACTTATAATTTTTACCTTGAATATAAATCTCTTTCTGAAGAGGAATTTTATAGAAATATCCTGTTAAAATAATGGGTTACCGGCCTCTGGAAAATCAATTAAAACCGTATCGAATAATAAAACACATTTAGTTTGATATCGATTAAAATGAATGACCAAATTTAAATTCCCATGAAAACTCCTGGAATTTTAAACAGATTGATCCTGATCACAAATATGAGACTTAGGATCACAATTCTACTTCGTGTATTTGTTCTTGTTGTACTGGCTGGATTTGAAAATCTTTTAAATGCACAAACGGCTGATGAATATATATTAAACGCAAAAATAAAATTTGATCAGCAGGATTACAGCGGGGCAATTCAGGACCTGACTACGGCTATTGAAATGGAGTCAGATAATTACGATGCATATTTCTATCGTGGCTATACAAAACAATACATTGAAGATTACAGTGGTGCAATACAGGACCTTGACAAATCGATTGAACTCAAACCTGATTATTATCCGGCATATTTTAGTCGTGGCTTTATAAAATCTTTCATTGAAGATTACAATGGTTCAATTCAGGATTTCAACAAAACCATAGAATTGAAACCGGATGATTTTGAAGCGTATCTCAATCGTGGAATTGTAAAAGCAATCCTGCAAAAACATATTGTCGCAATTCAAGATTATGATAAAGCTATTGAACTCAAACCAGATTATTATGTAGCCTATCTCCATCGCGGCTTATCAGAACATTCCCTTTACGATTACAACAGTGCGATCCAGGATTTTAATAAAGCCATTGAACTGAAACCGGATGATTATGTGTCGTATTTTGATCGTGGACATTCAAAATTTGAACTCAAGGATTATCAAGGATCAATACAGGATTATATTAGAGTTCTTGAACTCAATTCATGGTCATCGGGAGCTTATTACAAAGAGGCGCTTGCAATGTTTAAACCTGAGGATTATCTCGGATCGTTACAGGACTACAAAACTATCATCGAACAGAATCCGGGTGAATTTGAAGCAATCTACATTCGTGGTATTACTAAACATTCTCTTAACGACTTTCAAGGTGCAATAAGTGACTTTGATAAAGCCATAGAACTCAGGCCAAAATATTGTAATGCATATATCACTCGTGGATTTACAAAAATATTTGTTAATGATTATTATGGTGCAATTCAGGACTTAAATAAGGCTATTAAACTAAATCGGGGTGATCATGAATTATTTTTATTACGCGGAGCACTAAAACAATACCTTGAAAATTACATCGGCGCCAGCCAGGATTTAGATAAGGCTATTAAACTTAAACCAGACTTCTATGAAGCTTATGTCTGTCGCGGATGGACAAAATATTCTTATCGGGATTACAAAGGTTCAATAAATGATTATAACAAAGCCATTAATATAAATCCGGATGGTTATATGGCCTATTCGTTTCGTGGTGTAACAAAACATTTCTTTCGCGATCACAACGGTGCTTTGGAGGACTTCAATAAGGCCATTGTTCTGAATCCGGAATGTTATGACGCATATTCCGGTCGCGGTATTACAAAGATTTCTCTTAAAGATTACGAAGGGGCCATTCAAGACTTCGATAAAGCCCTTGAAATACAGCCATATTTTTATGAAGCATGGACCAATCGTGGATTGGCTAAAATAAAATCTGGATTAACGGAGGATGGTTGCGCAGATTTGTTTGCAGGTTTGATATTAGGAGATAGATCCGCAAGCGAAATAATAGATAAATATTGTATGAAGAAAGGAAACGTCATAGTTAAGTAATTAATTTTTCAGATTCAACTAAAAGTATCCAGAACAGAAATTCATTACATTACTCTATAGTTTAATAAATGCTGGAGCAGGTGCTGTGTGGTGACTTCAGCCAGGTTCAACCGTGCCCGATACAATAATAGATGAATTATCAGCCAGAATATAGGCACAAGACAATATTTAAGGTTTAAGTACCAATCCGGGAACTAAAACAGAGTGAGAGTGGGAGTGGGATTGGGATTGGGAGTGAGAGCGGGAGTGGGAGTGGGAGTGAGAGCGAGAGTGGGAGTGGGAGTGAGGGTGAGAGCGAGAGTGAGAGCGAGAGTGAGAGCGAGGGATTCACTCTGTTTCTCTAAACTCACTCACAAACTCACTCTGCTCTTCTGAGCTTTTATTTTTAATTGAGTAATCTATAGATAACTACATTTTGGAATATAAGAGCAAATATTGACTAAATAAAAGAAAAAACATTGCGGAAATTTTGAGTTACCATTTTGGTTACCAGTTTGAATATTAAGTCCCTTTTATTTACTTTAACTGACGTTTTTACTCGGAAAATCTAACTTTTCCAGCATCTCCTGGTATCTAGGATCATTCCGGATAGGCTCAAATGGAGATTCTACATTGAGCCAGTACATCTCAATTTCATGGTCTTGATACGACTTTTCAAGCCATTTAAAGGAATTATCAATTTCTCCCATTTCACCGTAGATCATGTTCAAGTAAAATGATGGGCTATCCCTTGCATTATCCTCACTTTTTTTCTTTAATCTTTCTATAATTCCAGAGACTTTTTGATGGTTCCCTAAATGATATTCAGAAATCGTCCTAATGGCTAAAATTCTTGGAGATTCGATGGAAGGCCATTGCTGATGGATGAAGCTCACGTTTTCAAGTGCCTCCCTGTATTTTCCCAGATACATATAGATCCTGCTAGCTCCCTTGCTGGCGCGCGTTTAACGAAGGGTAACGCGTGACTTTCTTTTTCCCCCGTTCCGTACAGAAATCCTTTATAATTTATTTGTTTTCACCGCAAGTATAAGGCTTGCCGAAGGCGATACCTGCTCGCCCTTTTAGCCGGCCTTAAGACTTGCGCCTGAGGGGTTGGTAGGTCCGGGAAGGAATATGCATCCTGATGAATTATTTGCTTAAATTAATCCACTTATGGTATCTTCGATATTGTCACCAGGGAAAATAACCTTCGTAAATTCGTATGAACCTCAAGTGGGATTAAGGTCAGAGGCTGTGTATAAAGCATTTTAATCGACATCCCTGTGAAGACAGGGAACTCTATAACTATTTATCTATTGTTGGAATTATTTACCGGCTGTTATATTTGCCGTTTCGTTTTTTGTGACGTATTTTTAGAAAGGCATTTTTCAAAGCATTTAATACGAATAGAAATGCTTTTGCAGAAAACAATCCATAGACAAATATAAATGAGTAATAACCGTATGGGTTATTATTTTTTTTAACTGTATAAGTATTAAAATAAAAGGAGAAATAGTAATGTATAATTCACAACAGAAACCTTTATCGCGCCGCGAATTTTTAAAGAACACAGGCAAAATCACCGTAGCATCAGCTTTGACGGCAGGACTCATCCCACACGTTCATGCTGCGGAGAACAATACTATTAAGGTGGCATTGGTTGGTTGCGGGGGCAGAGGTGCCGGCGCCGCATCAAATGCTATGTCCGTAAAAAATGGACCGATCAAACTTGTTGCACTGGCTGACGTATTCGAGGAACGTATTAAACGCAGTTACGATAATCTGAAAAAAATTCATCCGGAACAGGTAGACGTGCCTGAAGAACACAAATTCATCGGTTTTGATGCATATAAGGACGCAATGGACTGTCTCAGTCCGGGTGATGTTGTAATTTTAGCGACACCCCCTGCATTTCGCTGGGTACACTTTACATACGCTATAGAAAAAGGCATTAACGTTTTTATGGAAAAACCCGTTACAGTTGACGGACCAACCACGCTCAAGTTTCTGAAGCTTGCAGAAGATTCCGTGAAAAAGAACCTTAAAGTTGGTGTTGGCTTGATGTGCCGGCATTGTGAAGCACGGTGGGAACTCTATGACCGTATTCAAAACGGTCAGCTCGGCGATATTATCACGCTGCGTGCTTACAGGTTGCACGGGCCTATTGGCTATTTTGCCTCGGATCCTAAACCGGACAATATCAGCGAACTACTTTACCAGACACAGCGGTTTCACAGTTTCCTATGGGCAAGCGGAGGCAATTTCAGCGACTTTTACATACACCACATAGACGAATGCTGCTGGATGAAAGGTGCCTGGCCCGTCAAGGCACAATCTCTCGGAGGAAGACATTATCGAGGCAATTCGATAGACCAGAATTTTGATACATATTCAGTCGAATACACTTTCGCCGACGGTACGAAGTTGTTTCTTTACGGCAGGTGCATTGAAGGCTGTCATAACGAGTTTGCCAGTTATGCCCATGGTAGTAAGGGTTCTGCAGTCATCTCACAGGGAGGTCATACACCGGCTAGATGTCGCATTAATAAGGGACAGGATTTAGATAAAAAAGATGACATTGTCTGGGAATTCTCCGAGCAAGAGCCTAATCCTTACCAGCTCGAATGGGACCACCTTATTGAAGCCATTCGTGAGGATAAACCGTTCAATGAAGCGAAGCGCGGTGCTGAAGCCAGCCTTGTTACCTCGATGGGAAGAATGGCAGCACACACCGGTCGGGTTGTCACCTATGAGGAAATGCTCAATTGTGAACACGAGTTCGCTCCTGGTCTTGATAAATTGACAATGAATTCTCCTGCACCGCTACAACTCGGTCCTGATGGTAAATATCCTGTTCCGCAGCCGGGTATTAATAATTTTGAGTACCACATTTCCGTTTAGCGCATATTGTGAACGATTGATAATTGAAAAGGTAAATTGTAATTCATATAATTCAGTTAAACTCAATAATGTAATTCATTCGTTTGGTACATTTTTTTCAGATCCTATGTTAAACTGTTGCTATGACAAAAGAAGAATTGGAGATTATAGAAATAGTAAACAGAGAAACGAAGGTGTGGGACGCTCAAAATGTCGACCAGCTAATTTCTATATTTCATCCTGACATGGTATGGCCATGACCAAGGACGCCTCAATCACATAATCCTGTAGATTGGGTATTGAATATGGGTAAATTTAATAGAGAAAGATGGTATAAAAAATGGAAGGAATTGTTCGATCATTATCGGTTAGTACTTAATAATCGGGAAATTAAAAAGATTGAAATATCCAATGAAAAGGATGGAGCATTTGCCGTGGTTGATATTGACACACTATGGATAGATAAGGCAAACAATAAAAATCATTGGAAAGATCGAGTATGTAAAGTTTATTCCAAAATTGATAATGGATGGAAAATGACCAAGCATACTGGAGTATTAGAATATTAAAATGAGTTATTAATCAAATGCTTTCTTCTCATCGTTCCCCATTAGGGCAGTGTACCCGATAATGTCGGTGAACCTGAATGCCGTTGTCTTGGCCTATTCAATGGCAGGCAGAATGACTGCCAACCGACGTTCTTGTATAACTTTTCCCCTTCCGGATTAAATCCATGATCTTTGGATTGAAAAAATCAGCTGCACGATAACCATTCGTAAATCAAATTGCGATAACGCCAGAAATGCCGTTTGGGGCAGGAAGTATAACTAAAAATTTCACAGCTTCAACAATACTTAAACTTGCTGAAGATGGAGAACTTTCTTTAGATAACTTACTATATTCATGGCTACATTCCTATCCAAATTTTGATAGCACGATTTCTATAAGACAACATCTCAACCACACCAGTGGTCTTAATGATATAGCTGATAATCCCGATTCAATTTAATTTTTAATAAAAATGTACCCGTTCAATGATGTGGCAATTAGTAACCAAATTAAATATGGAAATATTAGAGCGGATTTGAGTTTCAATTCAGGCCAATAAAAGAATAGGAAGAATCCAATAAGTGCAGTAAGCGCAGTTATTAGAAGTAGTCCTGCCAAAACATTGTGGTAATGGAAAAAAGTTGGATTCCATCCTACATTTAATATCCATTGAACGGTATATAAACCAATGAGGAGATTCTTATTCTCAACAGTTGGCCATAAATACGCCATATAAACACCAAAGCAAATCATGATTGCAGTCCATGTGGTTCCAAAGACCCAACCAGGAGGGGTCCATGGGGCTTTAGCAATACCAGCATACCAATCAGACAGAACTCCTTTGCTTGTAAATAATCCTCCTATTGCGAGTGCCGTAAAATTGAGTGCCAAGAATATAATAAATCTATAAATCATTTTATTTTTTTATTATGCTTCACGTCTGGCACATAAACCCAGTGCCGTTTTATTAGCATGAAGTTAAATGGTTAAAGTGAAACCTGAAATTTATCCTGGACTTATTTGGGTGCAGTTACTAAGGTATTGGGTATTGGGTTTATGTGCATGTTATGGTTAGTTGAAATTTTATCTTGGTGAAAGTGTAAAATTTTATTATCGAATATTATTTACTTTGAAAGTGGTCGAGTTCTACGAAAATACCGTGCAATGAGAATCAACAAACCAACAACAATGTCACACCCGACACATATAAACATCCAAAAACTTACAACAGGAGGCTGTTCAGGCCTACCGTGATAGGCGAACGCATAATCTGACAGTACAAGACCCAAAGTTATAAGCATCACTCCAGCTATAATCTGTAGTTCCTTTCTGTCATCGCCACGTTTGTTAACCTTAATTGTCCATATAAGTGCAATAATAATTAACAGATGAACAATTACTTGTATCCAGATAGGGGTGATGTGTGCTTCTGGTATCGTAGAGGGAGGTATTACCAGAATGGATAAAATTACTGCCACAGCAGTTATTAGTCCTATCCCCACATAAAGCATCCGATGAAAAGAAATTTGACTGATCATAGTTTATTCCTCCTATTTTCAATAATTATATAATAGATTTATTGATAGAATGTAATTTTAAACATCAATTAACCATAACGTTTAGTATAAAAGCAGTAGCGGATTAAAATGCACTACCGATTCAAATTATAAGATAATTATTAAATGTAAAAAGCGGTTTGAATAATTACTCAAACCGCTATTGCTTTAATACATTGTTGCAGCCAGTTTATTTAGCTTGGCTCAATGCTATTTTAATAGATCTATTTGCCCATTCTTTAAATTTGTCTCTGTCTTCAATAATTTCAATTGGTGTTTCATAGAAATTTAGCTTCCGAGAATTATCCTTACCGTATGAGTATTGCTTCATGCCGAATTTATCAAATTCATTTCTATTACTATCATCTACTTTTAACCAAACCTTGTCATGCTTTATTTTAGCAAAAGCAGAACCTTGATGTAAAAGAGCTATCCCGCCAAACATTCGCTTAGGCTCAAAGTCACCTAAACCTTGCAGCTGGTCAAGTACGAAATTTTTAAATTCTTCATTGAGTGCCATTTGTGTTTCTTATATGGTTATACGTTACAATTCTGAGCATATGACAAGATTTAGTCTCTCAAATACCCTTGATCTCATTTCTCCTAATCTTTTGAAGTTTTCTCCATTAATCATGTCCTTAATAGTTTGAGAGTCAGGAAAGGATATTATTGCTATCATCTCAGGAGAATCATCCCCCACAATATTCTCTATAGCGTTATATCTTGCTATAGGTTTCCCGTTATTATCCTTAAAAACTTGCGTCATTTGGCTCAGATAGTCTTGTAATTCCGCTTTGTTTTCATTAATTATCAAGATAGAACTGTTTTCAGTTTTTACCTGAGCTGAAGCCATGTTGATGGAAATCAGGATGGAAATGAATAATAAGGTAATTTTCAAAATGCTTTTCATAGCTGTGGTTCTTACATACCTCCGCATATCATCATATTAAGTTTGTTGAATACTCTTGATCTCATCTCAGATAAGGCCATAAACTCCTTTCCGTTGACCATATCTTTGATGGCTCCGGTGGCTGCAAACTCGATGATAGCCATCATTTCAGGAGAATCTTCACCCGATAGCTGCTCAATGGTTTTATATCTTCCAACTGGTTTGCCTCCATTTTTTCCGAATATCTGCATTACACTTCCTAAATATTCTTGAAGCTCAGCCATGTTTTGTTTATTTACTATGGCATTAATTACTAAAAATGACTTATTGTCTTCCATATCTGTATTATTTATTGTGAATAAAACTTAAGTGCCAAACGACATCTTATTTCTTACTACAAAGTTATGATTGACAAGGAAGAGTCGATTTTCTAAGAGGACCAACTATTTGCCTGAGAAGGTCAATTTATATTCTGAGGGAGGAATGCCGAATTTTTCTTTAAACTTTCTTGAATAATGGCTTACGGATTTAAAGCCTGAATTTAAGGCAATATCTATAATTGATTGTTCAGATGTGGCAAGTAGTTTTTTGGAATTTTCGAGCCTGCGTTCAAAAATGTAATCCGTAGGAGTAGCATTGTAGATTTTCTTAAAATGTCTTTTAAAGGTAGAAAGACTCATGTTGCATAAGTGGGCAAGTTCATGTAATGAAATATCATGAAACAAATGATTCTCGACAGTGTTTTTAAAGCTAGATGTGTTCCTGTTTACGAAGCCCTCTAAAAGAGATGCAACTTGTAGTGCCTTTTTTGATCTCAATAAAAGGAATAATATTTCTCTAACTTTGAGCTCTATGATTTCATTTATAATTATGTGAGGATTATTGAAATAATGCAAAATTCCATCTATATAGTTTTGAGTAATAACACATGGCTTCCCTGTAATTGTATCAAAACTATAGTCTCTCTCTTTTGAAGAACTAATTTCAGGGAAATTATGAGCGAGAGTCTTTAGAATGGATTCTCTGTCGATATGAATAATAGTAGTTTGATATATCCCGTCATCGTTGTTTGGATATGCCTTTAAAATAAGATTTTCTCCAACTGAAAAGGCTAGGTTTCCTTCTGGTACTTCCATGATTTCTGAAGGTGTAATAGCAATATGATTACCGTGTTTTACGTGGACAAAGTATGCCTCATCTTTTAAACAAAAGTTGAAAGTATCCTTGGAGTCTGAAACAATAGTTTCAAAAACTACTTTCTTATCATGTTCTATTTTTTTGTGCTCAATTATCATTGAGATTATCTTTGTTTTGGCTGCAACGGCCGGCCGCTATACATACGTTTTGATCCAACCAAAGTAATTATTTATATCCAATTTCGAAAAATTATTGAATATATAAAATTTATCGGCTTACCATTTATCGGGATGGAGTATGGCGGCTTGTTAGCCACCTGTAGCCGGTTCGGGAAAAATGTGTAGGGCCGTATGGCAATAAGTGTCGGCTTTGCAGGGAATTATTTTGCGAAGCGATTTTCCCAGCTATAAAGTCATTTTTATTTAATTCTTTGTTTTTTTCTTGCTGGGAATTACAGCTATGGTGGCTGACGGATTGGGGTGATACGACGTGGCGGATCAGGTCGCCTGCCTAGCACGTCCGAAGACGAAGTCGAATACGGTCAATATATATTCAAACCAATCCTGATCAGCTTGAACATTCCAGCTTTTACTTGCAAGGAACACCAGCGTACATGACGTATAATCAACTTATTATTATTTAATCCCCATAGAAGGAACCCCGCCACCGGAGGAAGGGTTAAACACGAAGCATAATGAATCACGCCCTTAGCGCGATGCATTAATGCTTATTTGTTAGTAGCCGGCACTTTCAACTTCATTGATTGTTTCTACAATTGTCGATATTAACTCTTTGAAATTTATCTTAAACTATTCTCTTCTTTCATTAACTCGGCAGACCACCTCGGATTACCGGACGGTCTGTGACCTGAAGCGACTCATCCCTATTACGAACCGTGGTGACCTTTGGCTTTACGGTCGACAATGGGTTACCTGCCCGCTGAATCACAGCATCCTGATCAAGTGCTTCGGCCTGCTGATCCGGCGTGGGCGAATTCCAACCTTCTTCATCTCCATATGCTAGACATAGAAACTTCACTGGGTACTTCCCGTAGTTGGCATGCAATTGATTCGGTGACTTGACGACACATAATGTGAAAATAACTGTGCGCACTCAAATAATAATTTAACTTGCATGAATCATGGGATGATTGGGCATCCAGTTCATATTTATGTTATGTACCTTCATTAAGAGACGCAACATATTGTTCAAGATAGATTGCAATCCGTGGAATAAAGGAATCCATAGTGGGATATTTATCTCGATTCTTCTCATATTCTTCAAAGAGATCTGAAAGAGCCTGGATGCCGATAAAGCCCTGATTTTCATCTCTACGAATTTGTCTGTTAATTGCTTTATTATCTTTCTTTGAATGAAAATAGCGAATAACGCAAGCGCGAACAATGTATTCATTCATCATATGATTCCAAGCAAGACAGCCTATCTTGGTCAATTTAGCTTTATTGTATGAATACAATTTATCTCCCGATTCTTTCAGGAGTTCTTTGTTTTGTGCGATAAGAGGGTTTATATAAGGATGACAAAACTCATGAGTCACTGTAGGAATCAGCCAGGAAGAAGAAAATCTTGGAATCCCATTCCAAAAAAAGGGTGAATGGGCACCGATTATAGAAAAGAAATTATTTGTGCCATCACTTCGCGTTATACTCGCTCCGTAATTTCCAAATCCGGTTTGCATACCAACAATAATTGTGTAATTGTTTGGCACATAACCGAAGTAGGTTTTGAACCAATCGAGCATATTTTCATCATTAAGAGATTTGTACAGATTCATGATTGAACGATCAAATAATTGCTTTTGGCTGTCAAAAAAAATCATAAATTCTGAATCTCTTGAAAACTCTCTGGCAGCTTCAATGAATTCAGGTATAACATCGGCAGTCCACCTCGAATCAAGTTCGGAAGGCAGCGGATCAAGTTGATTCCGGGGGATGAGTTTCGGAGGATCACCAAGATAAACAACAAGGGTAGTGAGAGCACTTATATTAATACGATGGGTCTCCCAAAGCTTTTTTGCCAGGTTGACAGCCCTGTGATTCCGAAATGGAGCAAAATAATTCTCAATTTCCCTAATATAATTCGGGAGTTCGTGTGTAGCATCTTGCCCAGTATTTGCTAATCGATGGATGGTGCAGAAGAGTTCAACCGTGGGATCCACGCGAACCTTTATCCAATAATCTTCAGGCAAAATTCTATTGTCATTTGAGCAAGTGAGACAGGTCAAGCTCAGAATGATCAATCCAAGTTTAAAGATCCATTTCATTTTCCCCTCTTGTTTTTACCTGTTCAATAATATCGGTTATTTCCATTTTCGCTTTTGTCAATTCCTCCACCGAAGTCAGTAGCGTTTTTAGAAGATCTCCATATTTCTTAACATCCTCTACTGTGCTTAATGGCCCATGACCTGGAATAAACCTTGTTCCTTTATTAGAATTTTGAAGTAAATAATCGACAGCTTCAATTATTCCATAAATTTCTCCACCAGCAAGTTCATCAATATGTGGAAGTCCATACGAAACGAAAATATCCCCAGTGTAATAAACGTTGGCATTTTTAAAATACACAATCAAATCACCATCCGTATGGGCATTTTTTAGATGAATTAATTCAATTGTCTCATCTTGCTCGTGAAGAATGAATTTTTCTAAGAAGGTTATTGAGGGTTGAGCGTTTTCTGGATATGCTTCTTGCACCACATTGAAGAAAGTTGGCATCACCTGTTTCTGAGACATTCTAAATAAGGCGTTTTCCTGAGATATGATCGGAATTTTATCCATGCCGAATGCAAGATTTCCATTAGTGTGATTAAAATGATAGTGTGTATTGATTATAGCTTTGATCTCTTTATCAGTTAAAGACAATACCAATCCCTTAATTCGATCAACAAGCATTGACCATTGATCATCAACTAGTATGACACCATCATTACTAATAATTACACCAGTATTTCCTGCCATTCCATATGGCTGAATTATGTAAATATTCTCATTCACTTTTACTAATTCTTCTTTGATGTTTCCGATGGATTTTGAAACAGAGTCAATGAAAACAGTATTTTCAACGGTTTGAGAAAACGAAATGTTAGAAAATAGAATTAATGTCAATAATACTATGAGAAGTTTTTTCATGATTTTGTCTTTAATGTACCATAACGGTGAGTATATGCAAAGTAGGCGATTGCGAACATCAAACTTATCAAATCGTTACAATTTTAAAGCGGGCTAAAATCCTCGAATTTACTATTATTTCGCCTATTTTGTATATGCATTGTTGACAAAAGTTTTTATTTATCTATTTCAAATTTAAGTTTTATAATTTTCGGGAAATAAATTTCCTCATTGCTCATTAGCTTTTCAAAATCTCCACTATTAATATTATAAGTGATAATTATTCCATCAGACTTATATTCTGGATGTGCATTAGAGCTGTAAACAAATTCTTGATCATCATTAAATGGTGGAGTATAAAATATTACTGGTCTTGACCAAGGACCAAAAAGATTATCTGCAAGTCTGTATCCAATTGTAGCCTTCCCAAATCCCAAAGTCTGTATCTGAATATATTTTTTTAGTTTATTGCTGAAATGAACAGAAAATTCAGTTTGACTATTAAAGAATGAAGATAGCTTGGGCTCCTTAAAAACTTTGTTAGTCCATGTATTATTAACCCACCATTCTAAACTTTGCAGATTACCATTAATCAACTTAGTTTTATCCATTCGAAGTAAATAGGTCTCATGAGTGGCAGGTTCTTTTACTCCAAAAGCATACACATAGTTCTCGTCTTGTAAGACCGCTGAAGAACCAACAATTACACCAAAAGTATCTGAACCTTTGAAATAGTTTATTATCCATTTATCTGGATTATCAGAGGGGTTATCAATTATAGCAACATACCATCCAATGGCTTCAAAGCCGATTCCCGTATTTGTAGAAGTTTCCTCAAACAAGAAGATTACAAGTTTATCCTTCACTACTATCCCATGTCCAGTCCAAAACCAATTTTCTCCAGGCAGATTAAAAAAATCGTTAGGTTTTTGTCCGGTTCCATTATAATAATAAGTTAATTTAGAATCTAATGTATTTGAATCTTGTATAGCAATACTATTTCGAATCATCGTTTTACAATTGGCTCTTTTCCCTGTCCCATCCTGATCGATGAATGTATCACTGAAAAGCCATAGAATTTTACCTGAACTAAGTTCAACTGTGGCAGCACCATCTGCACCTCTCCAATAGTTATCTTTTTTGAAAATAGTATTGTCTATCTCTTTTACTGTTGTTTTCACTTCCTGTGCGAACAATAAACAAGGCAGCATAATAAACAGTATGAATATTATATGTTTCATGCTTTTATTATTTTTGCCAACGTTTGGCGGCTATCGCGTTGTCCCGATTCATTCGAAGATTTTTTTTATTAAAT
>Ga0209536_100004997_pt1 | contig 20810 bp, 18 predicted proteins | sample DeeMarSeWOR28_12_FD_187461 | JGI IMG/M metagenome (GOLD analysis project Ga0209536, IMG submission 187461) | Marine sediment microbial communities from White Oak River estuary, North Carolina - WOR-2-8_12 (SPAdes) (version 2) | ecosystem: Environmental > Aquatic > Marine > Intertidal zone >... | reverse complement strand
GCATACGGCATACGGCATACGGCATACGGCATACGGCATACGTATGCATTAGCATAGAACTGCATTCAGACTTGATTTGAGTCAATGGCCTAAATTTCATATTTTGCCATTGTATCGGAACAGCGCATTTACGGCATAAATCATTGTAAATAATACAGTATCATATTAATCTTTCATGAATAGGGTATATCATTGAATCAAGGGGCTTGATACATGACGCGGATATTGAAAGCACCGAACAACGCTCGCCTTGCCACTGGAAAAATAAGGTTAGCCGACTCACCAATTCCCGCGAATTGACTTTCTAAACGTGCGAAGCCCGCGCGCCCCTCAGGTTATGGTTATTAGCCAGGTGAATAGTCTTACAATTAAAACCAGAATCGGGCGTCAGATACGAATGTGTTCGACTTTAAAATTCTTCATGACAGTTGCCTTAGCCATTTTTTTCGCGACGGCGTGTAGTACTATTACCTATACGGTCTCAGAAGATATTGCCCATAGTTTGTCATCCGGCATCGCCAACCAGTCGGATATTGAACTGGTGAAAACGGGCATTCCATCCTTTGTACTACTGCTTGATGGTATGATTGCCGAAAACCCCGACAGTCCCGAACTATATCTGGCCGGTGCGAAGCTTTATAGTACTTATGCCGGTTTTGTATACGATGATCCGCAGCGAGCGCAGGTATTGTCGCGAACAGCGTTTAATTACAGCAAAAAAACCCTTTGTTTGGCGAATGTGGATTGGTGCGACGCTGATAAACGGCCTATCGATAAATATCGCACATTTCTAACCGGAATTTCAGTGGAAGATCTTGAGATGACATATGTTTTTGGAGTGACATGGGCAAATTATATCGATTCCCACAGCAGCGACTGGAATGCGGTAGCAGATTTGCCCAAAGTCAAAGCCACTATGCAGCGCGTTCTTGAATTTGATGAAACATTTGAAAAGGGTGGAGCACATTTGTACCTCGGTGTTCTGGAAACGGTGGTACCACCGGCGTTGGGTGGCAAACCGGGAATTGCCAAGGCGCATTTTGAAAGGGTATTGGAAATTACCAAAGGCAGAAACCTGATGGCAAAAGTATTATACGCGGAGCGCTATGCGCGTCCTTTATTTGATCGAGAGCTTCATGATCGTTTGCTGTATGAAGTCGTCGAGCAGGACCCGCAGGAACCCGGGTTGACCCTGATTAATATAATAGCGCAAAAAAAAGCGAAGCAGTTACTGGAATCTGCTGATGAATTCTTTTAGGAAGAATAATAATAATAAATTCTACAACACGAATATTTTTGTTTTTGGAGTATTAGAGCACGATGTTTAGTCTTCTAAGAATATTGCTAATTAACTTTCTAACCATTGGTTTGGTTTTCCCCGGGTTTACCGCCGCCGCCATGACTTTAAAAATCGCTACCGTGTCACCTGAAGGTGCGACATGGATGGTAAAAATGCGTGAAGCGGCTGAGGATATTAACGAACGTACCAGTGGGCGGGTTAAATTCAAATTTTATTCCGGCGGTGTTATGGGTAGTGATGACAGCGTTTTGCGGAAAATTAAAATTGGGCAACTTCATGGCGGCGCCGTTACCGGCGGTAGTTTATTGAGTGTTTATCCGGATTTGTCAGTCTATTCATTGCCTTTTGTGTTCCGATCACTGGAAGAAGTGGATACTGTAAGAGCTGAGCTTGACCCGATACTAATCAAAGGTCTGGAGGAAGCCGGCTTTGTAACATTTGGGCTCGCAGAAGGTGGGTTCGCTTATTTGATGTCAAATAATAAATTGCAAACCACAGAAGAGCTAAAGCAACAAAAAATCTGGGTCGTCACCGGGGACAGAGTCAGTCAGGCAGTTTTGGAGTCTGCCTCCATTGCCCCGATCCCATTGCCGTTGTCTGACGTGATGACGGGGTTACAGACAGGTTTGATTAATACAGTGATTACCAGTCCTATCGGTGCCATTTCATTGCAGTGGCATACGCGCGTTAAGTATTTTACGGATGCGCCCGTCGCGTACTTTTTTGGCATGCTCACGGTCAATAAAAAAGTGTTTGATAAAATAGATCCGCCAGATCAAAGTATCATTCGTGAAGTCATGGCGAAAACATTTACCGATATCAACGCCCAGAACCGACTGGATAACCAGGCAGCTCGGCAAGCGTTAAAAAACCAGGGTATTGAGTTTGTTGAAATTTCACCGGAAATACTGGCAACCTGGAGACAGGCATCGCAGGATGCCACGCAAAAGCTGGTCAAGGAAAAACTGGTAAATCCTGACTTATATCGAAAAGTGCAGGATATCCTGACAACATTTCGTGCTGCCAAGCAGTAGCGACTTCAACAAAAGATAAATTACTTTGCTCAATCCACTAATCTTCTAATGGCGGACGAAAATCACAAAGGCAATATTATTTTGCTTGTTGTGCACAAGATTGAAGATTGGCTGCTGATATTATTTACAGCTTTCATCGTTGTTTTTTCCGCGTTGCAAATTGTTTTACGTAATCTGTTTGATTCAGGGATTACCTGGATTTCCCCGTTATTAGGCGTGTTGGTATTTTGGATTGGCATGCTAGGCGCCCTGGTCGCCACTCGTGATCGCTCCCATATAAAAATCAACGTACTGTCGGTTTACCTTTCTGAAAAACAAAAGGTCGTTGCACAAGTGATTGTCAACCTGTTCGCCGGCGCGATATGCCTGGTGCTGGCCTTTTATGCTCTGGAATTCCTGAAGCTGGACCTTGATTCTCCTGCTAAGGCATTTGCCAATGTGCCAGTGTGGGTCGCGGAAGTAATTATGCCCGCGACATTTGCGCTAATGGGAATCCGATTTCTGGCGTACGCGATTTTGCATGTAATAGCGCTCGTTAGAGGTAATGCCGGGGTGGGGCAATGATTATAGCCAGCATTCTACTCATTGTGCTTGCTTTGCTGGGGGTGCCTTTATTTATCGTCATTGCCGCGAGCGCCATACTGGGTTTTATGGCGTCAGAAGTTGACCTGACTGTCATCGCCATTGAGATCTACCGCCTTGTGGACATGCAGGCGTTGGTGTCCATTCCTCTGTTCACTCTGGCGGGCTATGTATTAAGTGAGAGTAACGCTTCCCAGCGCCTGGTAAGGTTTATACACGCAATATTTGGCTGGCTGCCGGGTGGAGTTGCAATTGTGGCATTAATCGCTTGCGCATTCTTCACGGCGTTGACGGGTGCGTCGGGCGTGACCATTGTGGCGCTGGGAGCGTTAATGTACCCGGCATTACTGCAGGCAGGTTACAGCGAACGTTTTAGTCTGGGGTTGATTACTTCATCGGGCAGCCTGGGTTTGTTGTTTCCTCCCTCTATCGCGCTGATACTTTACGGGGTTATCGCGCAACAGCTTCAGGTATCGGAGCCGGTGCTGATCGACGATTTGTTCATTGCCGGTTTGCTGCCGGGATTATTGATGTTGCTGCTGCTATCGTTATGGAGTATGTGGGTGTACAAAAAGGATGTACGGGCGCCCGCTACTGACAGTCAAGCCGATGTGGTAAACAGAAAAGAAGTCATTGCTGCGACACGTGCCGCTATTTGGGAAATACCGTTACCCATTGTCATTCTTGGTGGCATTTTCTCCGGATACTTTGCCATATCGGAAGCCGCCACCGTCGCTGTGGTTTATGTACTGGTGGTTGAGGTGTTAATTTACAAAGATATTACCTTCAAGCAATTACCGGGTATCATGCGCGAGGCTATGACCCTGGTGGGAGCAATTCTGCTGATACTGGGTGCATCACTGGCATCGACTAACTACTTGATCGATGCAGAAGTGCCTACGCGAATCTTTGAAGCGATACGTGAGCACATTGATAGCAAGATTACTTTTTTGCTAATGCTCAATATCTTTCTACTGGTGCTGGGCATGATTCTGGACATATTTTCCGCCTTGATTATCATGATACCTATCTTGCTACCCATAGCAGTTGGTTATGGCATACATCCCATCCATCTGGGGATCATTTTTCTGGCCAATATGCAAATTGGCTATTTTACTCCTCCGGTGGGTATTAATTTATTTATTGCCAGTCATCGCTTCAAGAAACCCATTACTGAACTTTATCTTTCGACCTTGCCGTACATGGCCATCCTGCTGCTTGCTGTCATTATTATTACCTACTGGCCAGCCCTCACGCTGGTCTTCATTCAAGATTAATCCGGCCGCTTTTAGTTTTACTGAGAAATTTATGCGTTCGGGTGTTAGCGAATCATGCGGTTTGTTTCCGTTGCGGCACCGAGTATGTCGATTTTTCTCTTTTTAGAGGAAGGGATGTGGTGATTGCGCTCAACTGCTAGCAGTACAACAGAAGCATCTATAGCGTTGTTGCCAACCGGCGACAAATAATTAACGTTATTTTCCTATTTTAAGTTATTCAATTTTGGCTACTTACTCTGTGTTTAAGGAGAGATGAACTGAGAATCGATAGTGATTTTAAATTTTTTTGCGACAGAATTTTGACAGAACGCCATTCAGGTGTTTTACTCATAAGAGGTTATTTCTTTATGTCAATTAGTGACAAATTAAAACTAAGAATTCAGAGATAGAGGGGAGTCACGCATGCCCGAACCAACGGCCTTGCTGATTGTAGAAAGCGATATTATTCAAACTCAAAGATTAGCGGCGGTACTGGAGTTTATCGGTTACGACAAACTACTGACAGCGAACTGTGAAAATATTAAAGACCGATTAAATGAGCAAACGGTTGGCGCGGTCATATTAGGGCAGTGCGGTGAACCCCAGCGGTTACTGGATACTTTCGAGTTAATTAAACAACACGATCCTGATATTCCGATTATTCTGCTGCTGACCAAAGAAGTCGGGCAACAGTCAGATCGTGAATTAGTAAAACGAGCCTTCGCTGTCGTAAATGTTCCCTTGACATATGTTGAACTGACAGATGCCTTGCACCGCGCACAAATATTTCATGCGGGTAACAAAAGCAAAGGTGGCAGTTTCAACCTGGATTTGTTTCGCAGTTTGGTGGGTAACAGCCGCGGGATTCGCCAGGTGCGCCAGTTGATAGAACAAGTGGCCAATTCTGATGCCACGGTGTTAATTCTGGGTGAATCCGGTACGGGTAAGGAGGTTGTTGCCCGCAACCTTCATTATCATTCTTCCCGTCGCAACAAACCCTTCGTGCCTATTAATTGCGGCGCCATTCCTGGTGACTTGCTGGAGAGTGAATTGTTTGGTCATGAGAAAGGGGCGTTTACCGGTGCTATCAGTGCGCGCCAGGGTCGCTTTGAAATGGCGGAAGGTGGCACATTATTTCTCGATGAGATTGGCGATATGCCCATGACCATGCAGGTAAAATTGCTGCGGGTATTACAGGAACGCACTTTTGAACGCATCGGTGGTACCAAAGTGCTTACTGCGGACGTGCGTGTTGTCGCGGCGACACATCGCAACCTGGAAGAGATGATCAAAGACGGCACATTCCGCGAAGATCTGTATTATCGCCTGCAGGTGTTTCCCATTGAAATGCCGCCGTTGCGCGAACGCATGGATGATATCCCCTTGTTGATCAATGAGCTGATCGCACGGCTGGAACACGAGAAGCGTGGTTCGGTTCGCTTTACGCCGGCAGCGATCATGGCGCTTTGTCAGTATCGATGGCCAGGCAACGTCCGTGAGTTGTCCAATTTGCTGGAACGGCTTGTCATTATGTATCCCTATGGTGTGGTTGATGCGCAGGATCTGCCGGAGAAGTTCCGTCCTCTGGGTGGTTCGCCAACGCCAGCCCCAACGCCTACCCAAACTGCAGACGCGGAAACGGAAAGCACGACGTTCAATAGTCATTTGACGCCCGCTGATACTGCTATTAATGCTCGTCTGCCACGGGAAGGTATCGATTTAAAAGAGCACATCAGCTCTCTCGAATGTTCTCTCATCAAACAGGCGTTAGACGATGCGGGTGGTGTCGTCGCGCATGCTGCGAAACGACTCAAGATGCGTCGTACGACGCTGGTGGAGAAGCTTCGCAAATATGGTTTGCAGCGTTCAGAAACAATGTCAGAAATTTGACCTCACTAAAAATACCACTCGTAATTTATTGATCTGAAAGCCAGATATTCTTCGGCATAGAACTTGCTCCTTAAGTATTCGCCATCGCGGGTGGTGATGTCTGTTGCATTAAGACTTGACGGGAGCAGGGTTTCTAATGGGTGTACCACTATCAATCCAACTGCAATCTCTGGAAGAAACTTTCCGGACCTTTGATCAGTTAACGGATTCACTGGAAGCCAACTATACCAATCTTGAAGATCGTATCGATCAACTACAATCGCAACTAACCGAAGTCCGGCAAAAGCAACGCCAGGAGATAGCCGCCCGAGACAGTATTGCCAAGAAACTCAGTTCGGTTCTGCAGGCATTGCCAGCCGGCGTGGTGGTACTCAGCCCCGATGGCCGGGTACAGGATTGTAATCCTGCCGCAGTGGAATTGCTGGGTGGTCCACTGCGCGATGAAGTATGGCGCGAAGTGGTGGAACGCGCATTCTTGCCACGCTCTGACGACGGGCACGAAATTTCCTTAAAGGACGGTCGGCTTGTCAACATCTCAACCTGCCCTTTGGGTAATGATCCCGGCCAGATTTTATTGATAGCGGATGTCACCGAGACACGCCGATTGCAGAAATACATCAGCCAGCATCAGCGCCTGATTTCCATGGGTGAAATGGTGGCCAGCCTCGCGCATCAGATTCGCACGCCGCTATCAACGGCCCTGCTCAGTGCCTCGCAACTTAAAAATCCTAATCTTGATCCTGAGCGCAAAAAGAAACAGACCGAAAAACTGATGAGCAACTTACGTCACCTGGAAAGCCTGGTTACGGATATGTTGGTGTTTTCCAGGGAAGGGCATTGCAGCAGTGATACTATCGCGCTCTCTGATCTGGTGCAGAAACTGGTGATCAATGCGCAAGTGCTGGCCCAGGTTAACAAGGTGCAACTGACGCTGGAAGATCGTTGCCCGGATACCCTGGTGCGAGGTAACCAGTCGATTCTGTTAAGTGCACTGCAGAATTTACTGGATAACGCCATCCATGCGGTAAACAACGAAGAAGGCAAGGTAGAAGTGTGTATCAAATCCAGCTTAATGGGAAGTGTGGATATTGTGGTGACCGATAACGGCGATGGTATTGCACCGGAAATACAGAACAAGATCTTTGATCCGTTTTTTACTACCAAGACGCAGGGTACAGGGCTTGGGCTGGCGGTCGTGCAGGCCGTAGCGCGCGCTCATCAGGGAGATGCCTGGCTGGATTCAGGATATTTGAATGGCTGTCGTTTTATTTTACGACTTCCAACTTTGAATAATACAACGATATAGGGGAAAGCAATGAGTCAACCAATGATCTTGGTCGTTGAAGATGATATCGATTTGCGGGACGCATTAAGCGATACCCTGCAAATGGCAGGGTTTTCGGTATGCGTTGCCCAGGACGGCCGTATGGCGCTGGATATGATTGAAAGCAAGGAGCCGGTTCTGGTGGTTACCGATATTCAGATGCCGCGCATGGATGGGCATGCGTTGTTAAAACATATTAAAAAGCGCTGGCCGGAATTGCCGGTCATGATCATGACTGCTTACGGGTCCATAGAAAAAGCCGTGCAAGCCATGCGTGATGGCGCGGTCGACTACATGACTAAACCGTTTGAGGCAGAAGTACTGGTTAACATGGTCGGTCAGTATATTAACACTAACAATATCGACACCAGTGAATTAATTGCGGTAGATCCCGCCAGTAAAAAAACCGCGGAGATAGCCCGGCGTGTAGCTACCACTGATGCTACCGTGCTTATTACTGGCGAAAGTGGCTGTGGTAAAGAAGTGATGGCGCGCTATATTCATGAACACTCGGGGCGCGCCGAGAAACCATTTATCGCCATCAATTGTGCCGCGATTCCGCACAACATGCTGGAGGCCACGTTATTTGGTTACGACAAAGGGGCATTTACCGGTGCTTATAAAGCCTGCCCCGGAAAGTTTGAACTGGCCGATGGTGGAACCCTGTTACTGGATGAGATATCTGAAATGGACCTGGCATTGCAGGCAAAATTACTGCGTGTGTTGCAGGAGCGTGAAGTTGAGCGTCTCGGTGGCAATAAGTTGATCCAACTGGATGTGCGAGTGCTCGCGACATCTAATCGCAATATGCGCGAGCAAGTGCAGGCCGGAAAGTTTCGTGAAGACCTGTTCTATCGGCTCAATGTTTTTCCCTTATTTGTATCCCCATTACGTGATCGGCCGGAAGATATTGTCAGCTTAGCGCATGGATTTGTGCAGAAACATCTGGTGGTAACCGGTGCCATGCAGCCGCAATCGCCAGAACTGGAGCAATCGGCAGTAGAAAAACTACTTTCCCACTCCTGGCCGGGCAACGTGCGAGAACTCGATAACGTTATCCAACGCGCGTTGATTCTCCGACAAACTGACAATATCGTTGCAGGCGACATTCAGTTTGAACAGGAACTCACTGATGCCGGCAGACTGATGGCAGCTGCCGATGATTTTCAGCCGGGAGATAGTAAAACATTGAGCGATGATATCAAGAACCACGAACATGTACGCATTCTGGAAGCGTTAAAAAGTGATAAGGGTAATCGTCAGGCGGTGGCCGAAAAACTAGGCATTAGTGAACGCACCTTGCGATACAAGATAGCAAAGATGCGGGAGCAGGGGCTGCAGATTCCTGGGCGTGGAAACGCAGAGTTGACATGATCGCCATTAGATTAGGTCACCAGATTCTGGAAAAAATCCCATGAGCGAACAACAGTCACAAAATCCTGCTGGTAAAAAACAGGGGAATTTTACCGTTGCCGGACATAAACCCGGTTCAGTGGTTTTGGTGTTTGTTGGGTGCTTTGCTGCGGGTGTTGCTGTTTTGCTGTGGTTGACAAAGTCTGACTATACCGAGCTATATACTGGCATTAATAACAGAGACGCGGCGATGGTCACCGGCGAGCTGCAAAAGGCTAATATCTCCTATCACTTTGAACCATCGTCCGGTACGTTGATGGTTCGATCAGAGCAATATAGCATTGCGAACAACCTGCTGGCCCAGAAAGGTTTGCTAAATGGTTTTACGTCGGCTGGCATAGTTACAAATAGTCAGCCCCACGCAAACAATGTGGGAACATTATTGCCACATCAGGCACTGGAATTGGAACTTGCTAAGTCTATCGCTGGCATCGATAACGTCCAGTCAGCACGAGTCCACCTGGCGCTTGCCAATACGTCTGGCAATGAAACAGGCCAGGCATCTCGGGCATCAGTTATGGTGCGACTGTATTCAGGACGGCGCTTGTCAGAAACACAAATTTCCTCCATATCGCATCTGGTCGCGGCAAGCGTTGCCAATTTGTCACTGGATAGAATTACCATTATTGATCAAAGCGGGCAAATGCTGAAATCCGCAGGTACATCACACGTTGCTTCGTTGTCATCTGTGCAATTCCGTTATTTGCGCACTCTGGAACAATCCTATATTGATCGCATAGAGGATGTTTTAACTCCAGTGCTAGGACCTGACTCCCTTCGTGCCCAGGTTGTCGTGGATATAGAATTTAAAGGATCAAACCAAGGGGCTGTGGAGAGTTCGCCAGCGGTAAACATTACAACCGACGGCAGGGCTATACGTCGGTTGGCGGCGACTGTACTGGTTGATAACAAAATCATTCAAAATAGCGATGGAAACGCAATCCGGGTTCCTCGTAGTGGTGAGGAAATGCAACGCGTAACAGACCTTGTCAAACATGCCATTGGTTTTAATAGCCAGCGTGGTGATAGCGTTACAGTGATAAACGAACCATTCAATATGATTAGCAATCAGCAGGCGCCGATGACTGATTCGGTATGGGAACAAATACATCACAAAAACTCCTTATGGTATCTGGTGGTTGGTTGTATTGCGCTAATCTTGATTGGATTTACTGTGCGTTTAGTACGAAGTGGATCGACGGCAGTTCAAGTGATTCCACAATCGTCTCCTGCTGTTTTAGCGGCAGGAATGCAACATGAAAATGTAGATACTGCTGACCAACATGATGGCGCAGAAGTAACAGAGGAGGCCGGTGACCCCAAGCGTGCTTTTGAACAACAGTTACTGAGGGCCAGACAGATTGTCAGAGAAGATCCAAAGATTGTGGCGCAACTTGTTCGCTCCTGGATGAAGGAACATGATTAACGAAACCGAACAAATGGGCGGTATTAAACGCGCGGCTATTTTATTAATGGCTCTGGGAGAGGAGTGTGCATCGGCGGTATTGAGGCAAATGGGACCGCGGGAGGTTCAGGCATTAGGTTATGAAATGACGCAACTGAAAAACATCAACCGGCATCAGGTCAATAAAGTAATTGCCGAGTTTTCGTCTAGTATAGATCAGCACTCCAGTCTTATCGTGGGCACGGAAGACTTTGTAAGAAAGGTTCTAATGCAGGCGTTGGGGGATGATAAGGCCGCTAATCTTATGGATCGTATTATCAGGGACAATAATAAAAATAAAGGCCTTGAATCTTTCAAATGGCTGGATACCAAGTCGATCGCTGAAATTATCCGTTATGAACATCCGCAAATTGTTGCCATCGTGCTGGCTCATCTCGAACCTGGTCAGGCAGCGGATGTAGTTGCAAATTTTCCTGAACATTTGAGGGCAGATGTATTGTTGCGTGTGGCCAATATTGACAGCATTCAACCGGAAGCACTGCAGGAGTTAAACAGGATTATGGAGAATCACTTCACAGGCAATGCCAATATGAAAATGTCGTCAATTGGTGGCGTGAAGGTTGCAGCACAAATTCTCAATCACATTGATTCAGCGTTAGAAAATGAAATTCTCGACAATATCAGGGAAATCGAACCTGAGATAGGACAATCAATTCAGGATGTCATGTTTGTATTTGATAACCTGAATGATATGGTGGATAGGGATATCCAGACCATGCTACGCGAGATATCATCAGACGTGTTGATACTGGCATTACGGGGGGCGAACAATAACGTCCGCGAAAAAATATACAAAAATATGTCAAAACGAGCGGCCGACATGCTTAGAGACGACCTGGAAACCAAGGGGCCAGTCAAAATCAAGGACGTTGAAAAAGCGCAAAAAGACATCCTTTCGACGATCAGGCGATTAGCGGATGCTGGTGAGATTTCGCTGCGCGCCAAGGGTGTGGATGAATATATATAGGTCTACAAAACGATACATAACTAGGCGCTTTGGGAATAATTATTGATGCTACTTGATTGGGATTGGTTTCCGATTTCGCGACTTGTTGTTTTTAACACTTTTGGAACAGAGATAGTAAATACCGAGCCTTTGCCTACCTTGCTGCTGAAGGAAATATGTCCACCCAGTAGTTCGCAAAGGCGCTGGCTTAACGCCAGGCCAAGGCCAGTGCCCTGATAATTTTTGGTTGTTGATGAATCCGCCTGGGTAAATTCAGCAAACAGGTGATGGGATTGTTGATTACTGATACCAATACCAGTGTCGGAGATTGTAAAATGTACCCAGTCTGATTGATTTAATTTCTCCGTCTCTACGCGCAATAATATTTCTCCATTCTTGGTAAATTTGCAGGCATTATCCAGTAGATTATGTACGCATTGTCGTAGTTTGGTAACATCCGTATACATCACGCCCATATTTTCAGCATACTGTACTTTCAACGCATTAGTGTTTTTCAGTGCTATGGGCTGTATGGCTGAAGCAATTTCATCGGCAAATGTTTTGATCTCCATCTGTGACAGGTTTACTGACATATTACCTGATTCGATTTTTGAAAAATCCAGTATGTTATTTATGATCGCAAGCAGGTGATTTCCGGATGCCTTGATGTTGGCGATATCATTCAGTTGTTGTTTATCCATTTTGTCTCGGGAGTCTTCAAACAACAAATCGCTGTATCCTATAATTGCGTTAAGTGGTGTACGTAACTCGTGGCTCATATTGGCCAGAAAAGCGCTCTTTGCACGTGAAGCTGCAAAAGCCTGGTCGCGGGCCAGGCTGAGATCATGCTGATGTTTCTTAAGGTTTTCTTCTGTTTTTTTACGTTCAAAGATTTCATTTTGTAGTTTCTTGATCAAGCCAGAGATTTCTTCGGCCATTGTATTGAACGACTGAACAACAACATCAATTTCCGGTACGCTGGTTCGTGTGACTTTGACATAGTCACCTTTGCTGAGTTGTTTTGCTGCTAACTGTAGTTCATCCAGTGGTCTCAGACTGACTTTCAAGATGTAAACAATGCCGGTGACCACCATCGTGAATATGATTATGCTTACCAGAATAATTATAAACGCATATTCAAAGAGTTGTTTGCGGTAAGGCTCAATATCGCGTACAGCGTGTGTTTTTACGATAGTCGAGCCATTGGGATCGCGTAACGTGTGACTGGCAACGAGGTAATCATTCATCTGGCTTTCGTCAGGCCAAACAGAAGACTGGTATACCACGTCACCTGAATAACGGGTGATCTTAATAGGATCACCGAGGGTTTGTTCCAGCTGGATAAGACTGAATGCCGGATCTGAGACCATCAGCATGTAGGCAAATGGGTTAAGGCTTCCTACCGGAACGATAACACCAAGCAATGCGTCATTGCCTTTTGTGCACAACTGTGACATAGGTTTTAGTCGTTCGGCTCCCACGCGTTTTTTCGCAATGGAGACCATGTCACTGCAAAGAAGATGATTTGAGGATGACACGGATTGGCCGTGGCTCGAGTTCGCGATGAATTCAAAACTATTGTCGAAGATATAAATATCTTTAAGTTTTAACATTCCCGCGGTTACATAATAGCGGTTGAATTGGGTATCCAGAATTTCCTCTATCGTTGCCAGGTCATTACCGCGTATAGCAGCACGTAAGTTATTATCTGTTTGCAGATCCAGCGCGAGGTTTTTTGATATTTCGGAAAGTTCTTCCAGAATATTGGTGATCTTGAGGCCAATTAGTTCAGTGATGGCGTTGCGTTGATTCTCATAGGCAAGGTTCTGATAGATAGATGCAGCCATAATGAGCATAACGAAGCCAACCACGGCCACCAAAATAATTCCAGATATCAGGCGTAGACGAAGAGAGACCGGTTTTTGCAGAAGTTTATTCATCGTTAAGGGCAGCTGAACTACGGTATACCTCGAATATGCTAGTATGCTAGGCGCTGGATTTTGCGGCCGTTACATCTATACTTTCAGGCATCGTGAGCCAAATCCTAGTATGTTGCAACTTTAGTGAGTTGCAAGCTTATGAAATCCTTAGGTTAGCAAGGGTCTCTTGGGGAACTAATCGCGATTCAGGAAACCTAAAAATTGTATCGGTTTGGCAATAAATTCCTTGATGTTGTGATATGGCGAAAGAAGTAAAACCGATGCGGATTAGAAATATTAATGGATATTATTGCAGGCAAGTAGGCTAACCAGAATTAAACCGAGAGCAAGTGCCAAGGCTACTTGCGTCGAGATAAACATGGGGAAAAACTCAATCAATAGTCAGCGATTCGTTACGGGGGAGTTGGGTAAATTCACTGTTCAAACTAAATCGATAACGGAGGAAAGCATATGACATTGGCAATTATTCTCTTTGTGGTGTTATTTGGTTTGGTATTTTTTGCGCTGCAACAGGAAGGGAATTTATAAACGAAGATTATTTTCGGCAGGCCGGGTTTGATATTGAATAAGTCACAGCTCGAATATCGACTGTGACATCAGATTAGTGATGCATGGAGCTTCTGCAACTGGATGGATGAACCTTAACTACGTTGATTTTTTATCGGTTACAGCAAAACTAACGTAGCTAATCACCACACAAATTCAGTTTGGTTAGCGTTTAGGTCGTCTCTCGTCGATCGCGTTTACGACGCGACCTCCCGCTCCACGGTACTTCACGCCAGTTGGCAGCTCGTCTGTCATTATCTGCCTTGCGCTCGACGAATTCCCGAACGTCAAGTTTGGTGCCGCGAATTTCGCTATTTTTTAATGACTCCAGTGCGACAGGCGCTATGCGATCTGATGGTATGGTGATTTGGCCAAAACGGTAGTAGCCGCGTTTACCGTTACGTTTGCGTTTGCTTATCGTGATTTCGACATCATCAAATCGGCCCAGTGCCAGAGCCTGCTCATATAGTCGCTTAAAAACCCGTTCTCTAACCGAGTCTTTGATAAGCTTCTTCAACTCACCCGGACGGGTGCCTTTGGGTACGTTGCCGACATAAATATCCATTGATTTCGTGCCTTATTTTTGTGGTTTTCTCTTTACTGCTGGTTTCTGTCTATGGATAGGTGCTTGATATCCTTCGGATTTCTGCCCGCCTGTTTCCGGCTCCAGGTGCGGATAGATGCGCCACCTTTCTTCTTAAATTCAGGTGCTTAGTAACTATAGCATTTACCGGATTCTGTTCCCTAATACTTCGATTATGGCGAATAAATAACCAATTCACCAGAGCTATAAGGGGTAAATCTTATATATAACTAACGACTTATAATAAGTGAAGAAATAATTATAACGACGATTAGATGGAATCCGGGCTCGATTCAGTAAAGGTTTTATTTTTTTGGTGCTTATTTAGAATTGACCAGACTCCGAACCAGGGTCCGAAAATAAAGGCTGAATATAGCGACAAGTAATCCAGTAGGGGGATGGACGTAAATCCAGGAGATGATGCAGAACGGTAAATGAAGGGTTTTATCTTCAGCAAGGCGCTGCTGAATGCCTCCAGGCCTACATAATTACGAAAGAAGTCAGAGGGCACCCAGATAAGCAGCATCAGGACCAGCCACAGCGCCGTCGCGATCGCGAGTGCGAGTATAAACACCAGGCACCAGTAAGCCACGCCGGATACCACGCTTTCAAGACACATACTGCCAAAGAATTTGAATCTCTCGGCAGTGGTTGTGTGTTCAGCATAGGTGAATGTGCCCCACGTAGAGCTTATAGCGATAATCGCAACAACAGCAGCAAGATACCAGTAGATGAAGTCCATAACTATATGATTATCATAGTGAAATTAGGGTTGTTCAATTCGACAAAATCAACCAAGTGTGAATTTAGATAAGTAAATTAAACAGTTAGGAGTGTATGTTATATATACAGATCAGGTTATATCATATGGCGGATTTTTACAATCAAAACCACAAATCGAACACTGGTTTTGTGAATCGAATACGCGGCGGAAAAAAATAGAAAAATTAAAGTAGGTAAAAAAATTGGCCCGCTGTTGAGCGGGCCTTACAGGGGGAGTATTACTAATGCTCACAAAACGAAGGAGCATTGAGAGTGAATATCTTCGTTACGTTTTATTAGTGTTTTGAAGTCTGATTAAGTTCCCATTCGAGACAATATTTTCTCGCTGTGCATTAACACCACGTAGGTGTGTTCATGTCGTGATCTGTTCAACCGAGTTCCCTGGGCCGGATAAAATGGATCAATTGGCCTTGTTTTGGAGGTAGTTCATTCCAGGATTGTTTGAAACGAAGTTGCACGACGTTGCCAGTGGTTAGAAGTTTTCCGTCGCTAGTGTATGGCAGTGGATCACCACATAGGACCATCACCAGGTGTTCCAAACCAGGATTGTGTCCCACCACCATCACAGAGTTCGGCTGTGGTGTTAACTCCGCCGCTTCGGCGAGCACGTCCAGTAATGTATCCACGCTCGCCAGGTATAATCGTTTATCAAAAACGATTGCCTGTTCTGGTATGTGTAATTTTCCAATAATGGCCTCTGCGGTTTGTTTGGCCCGCTGAGCAGGGGAACTGAAAAGTACTTCGGGTTTGATGTTTTGATTCTGCAGCCATTGCGTTATTACTGGCAGGCTTTTTTCACCGCGTTTTGCCAATGGCCGGTCAAAGTCGCTGCCCAAGGCATCTGCCCAATCAGATTTAGCATGACGGACAATAAACAGATCACGTGTTTCCATGATCGATTTTTCCTGAAAATTGATAATAGTTGAACGAGACAGATAAAATTAAAATTATATTATTTTATTGTCCAGGTTTTTATTTGCTTTAAATCCACATTTTTGACGTCAACCAGATTTTTCTTAAACGCGTTCGTGGCTATCAGGTCGACACATTGTGAATAGATGTTTATGGAGAGTTTTTCGTTGGGCCGCAGGTTACCCGTTAAATATTGATAACGACTATCGCTGGCTCCACAAGGTTTGTACTTGATCGCGTTAATAACATTGCCTGATTCATTGACGATGGCAATTTTATGCGAGGTCGTCGTCGGAGCATCGGTGGTTTGCGACATGTTGGATTCACTCGTACTGCCGCAAGCACTGGCAATTACCGCGATGGTGCTAAATAACAAGCAATACCATGCCGCTTTGAAATTTATCTTGAGTAGAAAAGAATACATGTGCTTAGCCATAGTGACATTTTCGACTTTTTCGTTACGATTTTTTAACAAGAGTGTGTGACGAATTTCAAAATTCAGATGCCACAATCTAAGGCCTGACTAAATTAAGCCAGTTAGTTAGTATCGTCTGGCTTCACTTCATACTTAGTGACATGAATGGCAAGAAAAAGCGGTATATCTTGCTGTAAGTGCTAAAGTTCGCTAATTAAAGTACCATTCAAATTCACGCACTTGATCAATTACTTCGGCATAACAGCAAAGAGTATTTGGTTTGCTGTGAATATCAAATTCTGTAATATTTTTTAAGAAAATCAACCGTTTCCGTTTGTCCTAATTTAGGATATATTGGTACTGAGTTAGTGTACAAATCCAATAATGAACAAATGAAAACGACTGCTTTCGGGTGAAGTGGGGGGAGTATGAGATTAATTAAAAGTCTGGTTTTGTCGGGGGCTTTACTGGCTGGAGCAACAGTCCAGGCAGAAAAAGGTGAATTTGATATCGGAATTGCCGCCATCAGTCCCAATGGCTTCATTGCTAAGTATTGGACGACGGAAACAACGGCGATCGATATTTTTGGCGAATGGTCTTTCAATTCCAATGAATATCTAATGCATGGGGATATTCTCGTTCATGATTTTAATAAGTTTCAATTAGAAGATATGCGCATTGCTTTTTATTATGGCGGTGGGGTGAGAGTGAAATTCGCCGATAAAAGTGATGATTCCATTGTAGGTATACGTATACCTTTCGGTGTGGATTATTTTCTAGAGGAGATGCCAGTCGATATTTTTGGAGAACTGGCACCGCGAGTCAATGTTTATCCGGATACTAACTTCGGTATGGATGTTATGATTGGCCTACGTTATAGGTTTATTTGATAGTGGTTTCATGCACTACGAAATGAAATGAAAACAAATTCTATTGAAGTTGTAACGGATTCTTTAGTCTATTAACAACATCCCGGTAAATTGTTACCACAGGGCATTTATGCAAAGATTGCGATCAGGGCTGGCGTACCGGTATAGAGTTCTGACTCGTTTAATTTGTCTCAGACTTTATTCGGTTTCCGCCTTTTTAGCTTGAACCATTGAAACTATCGCAGCACTGGCTTGCTATTTTCATCTGCCACATAATAATTACAGAAGAGTTTAAACCAACTGGGCATCGTTATGAACAAGTTCGTGATAGCAGTGATATTGCTCTTTTTTATGGTAAGTTGCGCGCAAGCACCAAAGCAGCAAACTTCGGTGGCTCCCGATGAGCAAGCGTTGGAAAAAGGACTTAAGTTGCTTGCCAATCCGGAAGTCAGCGATAAAAAAACAGCACTGCCTTCATTCGAAAAAGCCTGTAATCTGGGAAATAACTACGGATGTCATAAGATGGGGATTGCTTACAACAATGGCTTGTATGACCTGAATCAGGATTATGATAGAGCTAGACAATGGTATCTTAAAGCTGCTGAAAAGGGCTATATTCCTTCACAGCAGAACATCGCCAATCTTTATGCACACAGGCTGTTGGGCGAATTGAATGATGTCGAGGGCTATAAATGGTTGGCTTTAGCAGAAACCGGTACCGCGCAATGTTTACCCGGTTCTATCGAGGCGGAACGTGGTGTTAGTGATGCTGAACGACGCCGGTTGTGTAATTTAGCCACTGCCGGGCAAGGAAGAATTCGTTCCATTTTTAGAAAACGTATGTTGCCCGAGGAAATTGCCCAGGCAGAGCAACTAGCAAAAAAATGGCAACCCAAATAGAAGCATATGGAAATAACACGTCAATATTCTTAGTTCACCAAACTTGGTCATTAAGAAGTCACTGCCATTTAGCGTATCTCTGAAAAAATCTTCTACAAAAGAAAAAGCCCGCCGGGGGATCGGACGGGCTTTTTAATCATAGACAACGTACATAGAGGAGTTAACATTCAGAAACATTAACTAAACCTACGTCTTGCATGGTACACAGCGCTAACTGAACCACAACTTAATATAACAATTTGTTGATTACGTGATCGCACCAAAGTGAGCAAAAAATAATCAACCGTTAATCCCCAAAATTAGTGCCCACCTGCCGGGCGCTGGTAATCCATGAATGATCAATCGGGACAATCTTGCGGTTTCCTGCAACTTCTTCAATTGGTACTGGCTCGTAACCTTCGCCACGCGCAGCTACCATTACACCGAATTTGCCTTGATTTATCAGATCAGCGCACGCGGTTCCCAGGCGTGTCGCTAACAAGCGATCGCTTGCCGACGGCGTGCCGCCGCGCTGCAAGTGGCCGAGGATGGAAACACGCGATTCCAGACCGGTTAGTTCTTCCAGCTGGCTGGCTAACAGAAAACTATGATTTGCTTGCTGATCCTCCAGCTTCTTGATGTCTTTCTTTAATTGCTTACGTTTATCTTTCGATTCTGTTAATTCCTTTTTGGCCTCCAGCGACAGGAGCTTGTCGTGATCCGATTTCGACAGCGCGCCTTCCGCAACAGCCACAATGCTGAATTTTTTGCCACTGCGCGCGCGATTTTTAATAGCTTCAGCAACGCTTTCCAGTTCGTAAGGAATCTCGGGTATTAGTATAACGTCGGCTCCACCAGCAATACCCGAGCCCAGGGCCAGCCAGCCGGCACGATGTCCCATAATCTCTACGATGATGATGCGATGGTGGCTATGAGCGGTGCTGTGCAAGCGGTCGATGGCTTCCGTGGCAATATCCATTGCGGTCGCAAAACCAAAGGTTACATCTGTTTTGGCGACATCATTGTCAATGGTTTTAGGCAGGGTGATAATATTGAGACCGTGATTCATGAGATGCAAGGCGTTCTTGTGAGTGCCGCCTCCACCAAGACAGACCAGCGCATCAAGGTGATTAGCATGGTAATTCTCCACGATCACATCTGTCATATCCTGGACTTTACCCGCGATGGTCATACGATTGGGTTTATCGCGAGAGGTGCCGAGTATAGTGCCGCCGACAGTCAGAATGCCCGAAAGCACATCACCATCCAGCCGGACTGTTTGATTTTCCATGAGCCCGCGAAATCCGCTGCGAAAACCGATGACTTCCATGTCATAATTTTTTTGTGCGGATTTACCCACGCCACGAATGGCCGCATTAAGCCCGGGACAGTCTCCACCCGCCGTTAGAATACCTATGTGTTTTGTCATAATTATCCTCGTTTGCAGCGCTTTTTGTGCAATGAGTACGGATATCTTTGAATGGTGAGATACGTACTGTTATTTTTGTAATTAGAAGGGAGTTTAGTTTTGCACAACTGTGAGGTCAAACTTTTAATTCAGGTATCCATTGATTTGGATTAATTTTAAATAGCACAGGTATGCACGGGAATAGAAATGAGGAAAATGATGCAACTTTGGTTCACTTGCACCATTTTCCAAGTGATGTGATTTTCCTGAATTGATTATTCCACCGGTCGCATGCGTATTTCGATACGCCGGTTTTGCGCGCGACCTTCAGGTGTATCGTTGCTCTCGACAGGTTGATTTTCACCGAAAGACACTGCAGTTAACTTTGCGCTATCAACCCCCTGTTCTTGCAGTAAACGTACGACACTAGCGGCACGGGCGCCGGCCAGTTCCCAGTTGGTGGGGAATTTTTCAGTCAGTTTGCCACGAATGGGGATGTTATCAGTAAATCCTGCCACGATTACCTGGTGGGGAATGTCCTTGAGCTTCTGGCTGACCTTGATAATGACTGTTTTACCACTTTCATTCAAGGATGCTGAACCGGAAGAAAACAGGATATCTTCCGACAAATTGACGTTAACACCATCTTTCATTTCCTTGATCTTGATGGTTTTAGCATCCAGCTCCGAAGAAAGTTCCTTGACCAGATCATCGTAGAGCTTGTCAGTTTTGTTCATATAATCCGCGGTCGCTTGCAGCTTCTGGGTGGTTTCAGCCAATGCTTTCTGCTTAGCTTCCAGTTCAGCGCTGGTGGAACTTAACATTTGATTCTTTTTTTCCAGTTGCTTATTGATGTCTGCCAATTCAGCATTTTTGGCATCGAGCTCCTTATTGGTAGCGCTCAACTTTTCATTGGTAGATTCGAGATCTGCTTCCAGTTGTTTCTTTTGTGATTCCAGGTCATTAACCCGGCTCTGCAGTAAACGTAAATTATCGGCCAGCGCATCACGCTCTTGCTTGACTGTTTCCGCTTCTTGAACCGCTGTTTCATACTTTGACTTTGAGACACAGCCTGAAAGGGCAAACAGGAGAAGTATCAGCACGACGCCGAGCAGGGGCGTGTTCAGTGGTATTTGCGTGCGTTTTTTAGTGTTAGCTGCAAGCATTCAGGCCTCCAATTTTTTCTGTTTTTTAAACCGGTTATATCACTCTGGTTTGCGCTCCAGTGGCGAAGTCTACTATGAAAGTAGAGGAATTTGTAGGCA
>Ga0209536_100004996_pt1 | contig 20811 bp, 19 predicted proteins | sample DeeMarSeWOR28_12_FD_187461 | JGI IMG/M metagenome (GOLD analysis project Ga0209536, IMG submission 187461) | Marine sediment microbial communities from White Oak River estuary, North Carolina - WOR-2-8_12 (SPAdes) (version 2) | ecosystem: Environmental > Aquatic > Marine > Intertidal zone >... | reverse complement strand
CCCGCCGAACACCGGCTTCTCGTGGCAGCCGACGCAGAACGTCACGTTGAGCTCGGGGCCGAGGCCCTCGTCGCGCGTGAATCGATGCAACGCGACCTCTCGGCCGCGTTCGAAGGCCTCTAGTTGCTCGGGCGTCGCGGACGGAAGGGGGGAGCCGAGCTCTCCGAAGATGCCCGCGGCCACGCCGGTGTTCGCCTCGGGCGCACAGCCGAAGCCAATCGTTCCGAGCGCGAAGGCCGCGAACGCGGCGAAGACAGCTCTTTTGTCGCGGATGGTCTCAAGCAAGGCTAGTCCGTCGAATATAGCCCGAGAGCTTCCTCCGACAATGTAAGCTTGCTGACCACGCATCATGGAAATCCTCTCCAGCAGATTCATGCTCCATCCGCGCGACTTCGATCGCAGCGTTCGCTTCTACCGCGACGTGCTCGAATTCCATCCCATGCGCGAGTTCGGCGCCGGAGATTCGCGCGGGGTCGTGTTCTTCCTCGGCGGCGGCTACCTCGAGATTACCGATCGAAGCGTCGATCCACCGTCCAGCGCGACCGAGCTTTGGCTTCAAGTCCGGGACGTTCGGCGAACGGAGCGAAAGCTCCGAGAGGCGGGCGCGTCCATCGTCGAAAGCGCCACGACGAAGCCATGGGGCCTCATCGAGCTTCGAGCGGCGGACCCCGATGGATTGGTCCTGATTTTCGTGGAGGTCCCGCCGGACCACCCCCTCCGCCGAGACCATCGCTCTCTCTAGCTAGCGCGACCCGAAGTCGACGGCGACTGTCTGCTCGGTGGCGCTCGTCGGGGCGAGCGGCATCTTGGCCCTTTCGATTTCTACCCCGAACACGCTCCACCACGCCTCCGCATCGGCCCGCGTCCAACGCCCGACGTCGAGGCGGTCGAGCGCGTCCGCCAAGGCTTGCCCCGTCTCGGGTCGCTTCGCCTGGTCCTTCTCCAAACAGGCGAAGATGAGCGCCTCGAGGGCCGGTGGCACGCGATTTGCGCCCACTTCGGACAGTGGTGCGGGCGCAGTGTGCAAGTGATGGAGACAGACTTCCATGATGGTCTTTCCCTCGAAAACGTGACGACCGGCCAGGAGGTAATAGCCGACGGCGCCGAGGGCATAGAGGTCCGTCCGGGCGTCGATGCCTTGCGGCTCTTGAATGGCCTCGGGGCTCAGGTAGTGGGGCGTGCCCTTGATCGAGAGCGTATTGGTCTTCTCGAGATCGTCGATCTGACCGAGGTTCTTCACGAGACCGAAGTCGAGCACCTTCGTGACGTCGCGGACCCCGCCTTGTCGCGCGAGCATGATGTTGCTTGGTTTGACGTCGCGGTGAATCAGCCCGATCTCGTGCGCTTCGTTCAGGGCGAGGGCCGCATCTTTCAGAATTCGCACGACACGCTCGACCGGCTGCGGACCGCTCGCGTTCACCACTTCGGTGAGCGTGGCGCCGCTCAGTAGCTCCATCGCATAGTAGAGCTTTCCGTCGGGCGTCCGGCCGTAGTCGAAGATGGTGACCGTGTTGGGGTGCGTGAGCTTTGCAGTGAGCTGCACTTCTCTGCGGAAGCGATCGAGCGCGTCCGCGTCCGCGAGCTCCGGCTTGAGCAGCTTGATGGCCGTAGGCCGTTTGAGCATTCCGTGATTCGCTTGGTAGACGACCCCCATCGCGCCTTCGCCGAGCTTTCGTTCGAGGTTGTACTGGCCCAAGCGCTGGATATCGCGCACTTCTTTGCGTAGACGATGGATGACGCGTGACGCCAGCGCCGACAGCCCGACGGTCAGCGTCCACCACATCACGGTGATGACGGCTTGGGTCGCCGCCACGCGTTCCTTCGACGGAGCTTCGTAGCCAAAGCGGCGCCAAATACTCAGGTCGACCTGGAGGTAGTGCCAGTACATCGCCGCTACCAATGGAATGCCGATGAGAATGCCGAGCACCGTCGTCCTTCGCGCGGAGCTCGGGACGAAGACACTTCGCGCAAACAGCACCAGCGCCAAGATGAACGCCGTGATGGTATCGGCCCCCACTTCGGCCCGGATCTCCATCCCCATCGCGATGTACCCGACGCTCGTGAGGAAGATCCCAGTGTTTTCGATCCCATGAATCGCGTTGACCGAATAGTCTCCTCGCCGCGCGACGAGCCAGATTCCGAGCATCGGAAGGATTGCTGCGGCATGGATCAGAAAGCCTGGATCGGTGAGCTCCTCGCGGAGAAATCCAAACATCAAACCGACCAGCACCCGGAAGGCGAGGGCGGTGCCCCCGAGGATCGCGCCGATGAGGCCGAAGACCGCCACCCGGCGCTGTAGGAAAGCGCGTGCTTCTGGATTGGCGAAGTAGGTACTGCTGCTCATGAGCGCCCTGCCATGATGATCAACTCCTCAGGCTGTAACCACTGCGAAGCAGCGCGCTCGCGACCGCGAGGAGCAACCCGAATGACAGCAGGACGACTCCGGCGCTGGCTTCTGGCGTCACGTCGGCAACGCCCAGGAATCCGTATCGTAGGCCGTTCACCATGTAAAGGAGGGGGTTGAACAGGCTGACGGTGTGCCAGGGCTCCGGGAGGAGGTCGATCGAATAGAACACGCCACCGAGGAACGCGAGCGGCAAGAGCACGAAGTTCGGAAAGATCGCCAGATGGTCGAACTTCTGAGCCCAGAGCGCGGCGACCATTCCGAGCAGCGCGAGGGTCGCGGTGACGAAGAACGCGAAGAATAGCGTCCAGCCCACGTGATGGAGCGGGAAGTAGGTGAACGTCAAGGCCACCACGTAGACCAGCACGCCCACGATGAATGCGCGCAGCATCGCGGCGCCAACGTACGCCAGCAGCATTTCGAAGGCCCCGATCGGCGCCACGAGCAAATCCGTGATCGTTCCGTTGATCTTGGATTGAAACAAGCTCGACGACGTGTTCAAGAACGCGTCCCTCACCATCGTCATCATGACCAAGCCGGGGACGACGAACTGGATGTACGGCACGCCCGAGATCTCCCGGAGCCTCGAACCGAGCGCTACACCGAAGACGAGAAAGTAGAGGCTCGTCGTGACGAGCGGGCTGAGCACGGTCTGCAGCCAGACCTTGCTGAAACGGCGAATCTCCTTGAGGAAGAGGGTTCTGAGCGCGATCGTGCTCACGCTGCATGTCTCCCGTCCGCTTTACGGATGAGCTCGAGGTAGATGTCTTCGAGCGACCGTCCGCCATGCCTGTCCAGCAGGCTTTCACGGCTCTCCACGAGGAGAAGCTCGCCCTTGTGCAGAATGCCGATCCGATCCGCGAGTTTCTCGGCTTCCTCGATGTAGTGTGTGGTGAGCACGATGGTGGTTCCGGCGGAGCGCAGATCTTCGACCTCGTGCCACAGCTCCCGCCGCAACTCGACGTCGACGCCCGCCGTGGGCTCATCGAGGAACAGCAGCCGAGGCTCGTGGACGAGCGCCTTGGCGACGAGAAGTCGCCGTTTCATGCCGCCCGAGAGCGTTCGGGTGTATGCGTCTCGCTTTTCGTCGAGTGCGAACGTCTTCAGCAGGCTTTCGGCACGATCACGGTTCGGTCGTACGCCCATCAAGCCCATCTGGATCATCAAGCTCTCGATCGGGGTGAAGAACGGATCGTAGTTGATTTCCTGGGGAACCAGTCCAACCAGGCGCCTCGTCGTTCGAAAGTCTGCGAGCGTGTCGAACCCAAGCACTTCGATACTGCCTTCGCTCTGTTTGGCGAGCCCGGTGATGCAGTGGATGAGGGTCGACTTTCCTGCGCCGTTCGGCCCGAGCAGCGCGAAGATTTCGCCTTCATAGACCTCGAGCGACAGATCGCGGAGCGCTGTGAAGTTCCCGTAACGTTTCGCGACGTGGCGGCAGCGCAGCACCGGCGGCTTCATCGGGTCTGACTATAGCGACCTCGGACACGATGGCCAGGCTACCCCGGTTGGTGGCGAAGATGAAACGACTTCGGTCTCGTCAGCTGTGCATATCCGAGGGTCGACAAGCTGCAACCACGGCCCGAGTCTTTTACACCGACCCATGCGAGCTCGGGATCCAGGTAATCACATCGGTTCATGAACCAGGTTCCGGTATCCACCCTTTGACCTAGCTCCTGCGCATGGTCGAGATCGCGGGTCCACACCGAAGCGGTCAGGCCATAGCGGCTGTCGTTCATCAAGCGGATCGCCTCGTCATCGTCGGCCACGACCATGATGCCGACGGCGGGGCCGAACGTTTCCTCGCGCATGATCTCCATCGAGTGATCGACGTCGATCAAAGCCTGCGGCGCCATGTACGGGAAGCCGCGTTCGGCGGCCTCGAAATGGGAGGGATCGAGCAGAGCTCGTGCGCCAGCGGCCAGCGCGGCGTCGACCTGCGCCTGAATGGCCTCCGCACTTCGGATGCGGACCACCGGCCCGAGCGTGGTCGTCGTATCGCGTGGGTCGCCCAAGACCAGCCGGTTTGCCTCTGCGGCGAAGGCTTCAATGAAGGGCTCATATACGTCGCGGTGGACGTAGATGCGCTCGATCCCACAACAGGATTGTCCGGCGTTGTAGAAGGAGCCTTCGACCAGATTCAGCGCTGACCCGACCACGTCTGCATCGGCGCAGACGTAGGCAGGGTCCTTGCCACCGAGCTCGAGCGCGGCGCCGATGAAGCGCTTCGATGCAGCGTCCTGTATTGCGTGACCGCCCCCCACCGATCCAGTGAACGCCACGAAGGCGACACGCCTATCGCCGATCACCTCCGCGACACCCTGGTGGTCGAGGTAGAGAACCTCTAACACTCCGGTCGGAAGGCCAGCCACCTCGGCGGCTTCTCCGATCCGCTTTGCAACCAGTGGAGTCTGCTCGGAGTGCTTGAGGACCACCGGATTGCCGGCCACCAAGGCCGGCACCAGCGCGTTGACTGCCGTGAGCCAGGGGTAGTTCCAAGGGGCGACGACGAAGACGACGCCGAGAGGCTCTCGCCTGATGAAACGAGTGAAACCGTCGCGCTCTTCGAGGCGGATGTCCGCCAGGCCTTCCGCCGCGATCTCGATCATCGTGCGCCCACGGAACAGCCAGCCCCCGACTTCGCCTCCGCCGTCCCGAATCGGGCGTCCCATCTGCATCGTCAGCTCGTGCGCCACGCCGTCCGCATCATCGACTGCGGCCTCCACGAAGCGCCGCACGAGCGCGCAACGCTCGGAGAGCGGCGTATTGCGCCACGCTTGAAAGGCGCGGTCGGCGCGACCCAGTGTGTGCTCGATCTCCGCGGGGCCGTCGAGGGCCCGTTCGAAAACGACGCTTCCATCGACCGGAGAGATTGTTCGGAAGCCTCTCGACATGGCGGTAGCGTTTCGCAGCCGAGACCCGGCGTCAATCAGTGCTTGCATCTTGCGGCCGGGCAAGGCACGAGAGGTCGATGACGGTTCCCATGCTCGAGGGTAAGGTGCTGATCACAGGTGCCAGTGGATTCATTGGCGGGCAGCTGCGGGAAGCTCTCTTGCGCGCCGGTAGCGACGTCGTTGCCGTTCGGCGCCCCGGGTCGCCCCCTGCGAAGGTCGGGCGCTCAGTCGAGGCCGACTACGACCGGGCGGCCGACTTGGAACGAGTCGTGGCCTCGGAGAAGCCAGACTACGTGCTCCACGTCGCAGGTGTCACGAAGGGCAGGTCGTACGAAGACTTCCGTGCTGGCAACGTCGTGCCCACCCGCAACCTCTTGGCAGCCGTGCGGCGTGAGCACCCAGACACGAAGCGCTTCGTGTTGGTGTCGTCTGCTGCTTCCTACGGGCCATCCGCCTCGTCCGCTCCACAGCGCGAGGAGAATCCGCCACGCCCGATCGAACATTACGGGACCAGCAAGCTCGAAGCGGAGCGGGTCGTCGAGGAGGAGTCGGCCGGCGTCCCCTGGACCATCTTGCGCCCGTGCGCGGTGTACGGGCCCGGTGACGTCGATCATTTCGCCCTGTTCCAAACCGCGGCGCTCGGCGTGAATCTTTTCTACGGCAATCGCGACAAGCTCATGTCGTGGATCTACGTCGACGACTGTCTTCGGGGAATCGTCGAAGCCGCCGCCCACGCCAACACGATGGGCAAGGGCTATTTTCTCACGAACGACATCCTGCTCACCTGGGATGACTTTCAGACGGAAATCGCGATTGCCGTTGGCCACCGGGTTCGAACGGTGGACCTTCCCGAGCAGCTTCTCTGGGCCGGAGCGTTCGCGGGCGAGCTCGCGACGCGTCTCGACAAGAAGCCGAGGCTCATGAACTTTCAGAAAGCCAAGCTGGGTGTTCAGGAAGCCTGGACCTGCTCCGGGGACGCCGCCCGCCGCGATTTCGGCTTTTCGGCGACGGTCACGCTCGCCGAGGGGATTCGCCGCACGCACCAATGGTACGAGGACAACGACTGGTATCAGAGCTTCGACTTGAAGGAGCTGATGTCGGCCCGCTCACTCCGCCGCTTGGTCGGACACCTCCGGCGCGGCGCCTGAGAGCTTCTCGAGCAGCCGCTGACCGGTCGTCGTGATCTGGTCATGAAGATAGCGCGCCCTCGGCTCCGCTCGCTCGAGGTGCCGCTCGAGGACCTCGGCGCGCTCGGGGTGCTGACGGGCTTGATCGAGGAGAAGCTCGGCGATCATCACGTCGCCGAGAAGCTGGATTAATCGCTCGGCATGGAGCATCGCAAAGGCGAAGTCGCGCTTGGGATCCCAGTTCTTCGTGAGCTCATCGGACCAGTCCGAGATCGGCTTTCCGCGAAGGCCCTTCACCTTGTCTCCTGCCGTCTTCAGTACGAGGTGTTGCTGCGCGCCGAACGAGAGCGACTGTAGCTGGGCCACCCGCCGTTCGAGCGGGGTGCGGCTCGAGATCGCTCGCCACCGCGTCTGCGCCATGCGCCGGACGAATGCTTGCGGGTTCTTGATGATGCCGCCGAGCGTGTCCTTCATCGCCATCAGCGCCTGGATCTGACTCGTCCCCTCGTAGATCGGCATGACGAGAGCATCCCGCACGAGCTTCTCGGGGAGATACTCGGTGATGTAGCCGTTGCCGCCGTGGATCTGCAATGCCGTGCGCGCGTGCGCGACCGCCTTTTCAGCACCGAAATACTTGAGGAGCGGGGTGATTCGTCGAGCCTTGCGTTGGTGCGACTTCAGCAGCCGCTCCATGCCCGCTTTCTGCGCGTCGTCGAGGTCCCCGTAACGAATCGCGATTGCCAGCTTCTGGGACATTTCCTCGTGAAAACCCGCCGCCACCGCCATCGCGCGGACGCCCTGAATTTCGGTTTTCATCGTCTCTAGATACTCCGCGATCATTTCGTGGCGATCGATGGTCTTGCCCATCGAGCCACGCTCGGCGGCATACGCGACGGCGGTCCGATAGGCCGACTCGCTCAATCCGATGCACTCGAAGCCGACACCGACTCGCGCGTTGTTCATCAACGTGAGCATGTACTTGAAACCCTCGCCGCGTTTGCCGACCAGCTCCGCCGGAGCTCGGTCGAATACGAGGCCGCAGGTCGCGGAGCCGTGGTGGCCGAGCTTCTCTTCGACGCGGCTCAGTTGCACCAACCGCGTACGATTGCCGTCTTCATCGTCTTCGTACGTCTTGACCAGGAACATCGAGAGGCCGTTGAGCCCGCCCGTCGGGTCGCCCGGATCTGCAGCCTCCGTACGTGCGATGACGAAGTGATACTTGCCATGCCCCGAAGTGATGAAGATCTTCTCGCCAGTCACACACCAATTGCCATCTGCATCTTGTTCGCCAACCGCGCGGAGCGCCGCCATGTCGGACCCCGCATCGGGCTCGGTGATGTCCATGCAGCCCCATGCTTCGCCCGCGGCGATTTCTTCGATGGCTTTGCGCCAGCGGGTTTCGTTGATGCGCCCCGTCGCAGGGTCGATGTCCGAGCTGCCTTCGAGCGCGGAGAACACGAGCATCGCCATCGCGATTCCGGCATGAAAGCCGTGGTGCGCCATAGCCGATACATCCGCCCTGGCCATGAGCTCGCTGTTCATGAAGTAGAGGAGCATCGGCGCGTTCATGCCGCCAAGCTCGCGTGGAATCGGAAGCCCGTGAAGGTCGAGCTCTTTGATCTTGTCGAAGATTGTCGCGAGCCGCTCTGGGAAGACGACTTCGCCGTCGACCAGCTCCACGCCGTTCCCGTCGATCTCTTTCTCGTACGGCTTGATCTCCGTCGCGACGAATTCGCCGAACATCTCGATGATGTCGCGGTAGAATCCGACGGCTTCCTCCGTCGTGTTGAAGCCGTCGGCGCCGGTGTCGGCGAGCTCGTGCTCCGTGACTCTCACCAACGCATCCCAATCGATGCCTTTGTCGAAGTAGTATCGAAGATCGTCGTTGTCTTTGAAGAAATTGGCCATGATTACTTCTCGCGTTCGTTGTCGGAATAGAGGCTCGAGCGCGCGACTCGGATCAGCTCACGTGCGTGTCGCTTTCGCGTGCTGCCTCGGGCCGGGTGGTCCGGCAGAATCACATCGAGTGTGTCGATGACCGCAGTCCCCGCGACCGCCATCGTGATCACTTCGACTGCGTACGCTTGCGGATCGACGCTGGGTCTCACGAGCCCCTGTTTCTTCGCCCGCTCGAGCTGTTCGCCGAGGAGGTCCACCCAGGGTTGAACGAACTCGGCCAGCATCGCCTTCATGCTGTCGGGACGATCCAAGGTCTCTCTCAGAAACAGCCGCGCCCGGTCGGGGTCTTCGATGAAGAACTCAGTCAGAGCTTCCATCGTCGCGTCGAAGCGCTCCTCGGTCGAGGCTTTCAACAGGAGGCCGGGCAGCACGGTGTTCCAATGGGCGAGCATTTCGGCGATCACGTTCTCTCGAAGCTCGTCCTTCGACTTGAAGTGATAGAGGACGCTCGGCTTTCGAATTCCCACGGCGTCGGCGATCTCCTGGACCGAAGTGCCGTCGTACCCTTGCTCCGCGAACAGACGCGTCGCGTGGGTCAGAATCTGGGTGCGCACGTCCATGCCTACCAATTGGTCACCAAATACCTACCAAATGGTAGAGAGCGTGCAAGGCGAGCGCACGCCAGCGACGGAACCCCCTGAAATCATGGGAAATCGACACGTTTGCAGTCGAGCGAGGCGATCAGAATTTCACGGTCGCCATCAGCTGAAAGTGAATCGGCCAACCTGGGGTGAAGTGGACATCCTCGCATCCGACGAAGCCGCCGTCAGGTTCGACCACGGGGCGTGTCCCATCGGGACAATCCGCCGGAGCGTCTTCGCCCGGAAGGCGTCCGGTCGTCGCGAACTGGGCCTGCCGCCAGCGGGTATTGAAGAGGTTGAGGAGCTGGGCCTGGATGCCGAACCGGCGGTTGTCCCAGCCAAACGAGGCGTCGACCCGGACGAATCCTTCCGCCGTGAGGAAGCGATCTTCGGTGGCCGGTCGATCGGCGATGTAGAAGACGCCCATACGGCCCTTGAGCCCGGTGCGGTCGTCGCGCGCCGTGAGGCCGCCAGACAGCAGTAACTCTGGCGCAAGCGCGACCGCGTTCGCGTTTCCGGGGTTGTTCACGAACTCCGCGCGGACCCAGGTCACATCGAGGTCGGCGAGAAGCCAGGGCAGGATCTGCAAACGAAACTGGGTTTCGACGCCGAGCCTTCGCGTCTCCCCGTTCGGCTCCGTCGTCCCCTCGTCGCCCACCCACACGAGCTCGCTGTCGAGCTTCAACCAGAAGAACACCGCTGAGAGCTGGAGTCGTTCCCAAGCGATGAGTCGTGTTCCGAGCTCCCAGCCGAGCGCAGGAGTGAGCGGGGTGACGGGGTCGTCGCCGAGGACCACGCCCCGGGCGTCGTTCGAATGAAAGCCGCGTCCGAAGTTGAAGAAGATCTCGAGGGGCTCCACGGGTTGCACGATCACACTGCCCTTCGGGAGGAGTATCCCTTGCGCGCGTTCGCCGCTCGTCTTCGTCCCGGGCGTCACCGTATCTTCGAGACTGTCCGTGACGTTGAACCCGAAGTAGTCGAAACGCAGCCCGCCAATGAGCCTGAGCCATTTCCATTTGAGCTCTTCCTCGCCGAATACGCCCACGCTGCCTTCCCCGATCGCCGTCTCGACGCGCGTGTTGGAGATCTCGCGGGCAGGTGCGTCCTGCAGCGTGTTGTCGATGGTATCGAAGCGGAAGTTGGCCCCGAACCGCGATTTCAACGCGACCCGACCGAAACGATGCGTGAAGCCGTACTTGGTGCGCAAGCCGAAGGTCGTACGGTCGTCACCCTGGCGGATCATGTCGCCATCCACCGGATCATTGGCGAAGAACGTGAAGTTCGAGTAGAGCACGAACCTCGAGTGGGTAATCCAGCCGACGAGGCTCAAACCCTCGCCGCCAACCGAACGGGAGCCCACGGATCCCGGCTTCACTGGCGAGTCGATGGCCATGTAGAGGCTATATCGTTGGCGCTGCCCCCCTTCGTTGGGGTCGATGCTTCCAAACCAGTCGAGGTTCCCGTTCTGCACCTCGCGCAGGGGGATCTGTCCAGAGGCGTTCCAATCGTTGACGTACGCCATTCCGGTGAGCGCGAGCTTCGTCTTTCCGCGAAGGTCGAAGCTGGTGCGAGCAAAGACGTTGACTCGGAGCAAGTCCTCGGATCTCTGAAATGGGCCGTCCGTTCCAAACACTTCGACTGCAATGAGCGGTTTCACGTTCTCGGTCTTGGGGCTCAGGATCGTGAGCCCGCGAAACGTGCGATAGGTGCCGCCACCGAGACTCAGCGAGCTGTGGGGCTTCTCGTTGTCGAGCACGACGTTGACGGCCCCAGCCGTCGCGAAGTCGCCGTACTCCCCGTAGTAGGGGCCCTTGCGCACCTCCATCCGCCGAACCAGCTCCGGGATGACGAAGTGGAGGTCTGTGTATCCTTGGCCGTGTCCGTGGGTGACCGCATTGATCGGCACACCGTCTACGAAAAAGGCGACATCCGTGCCGTGATCGGCATCGAACCCCCGAAGGAAGTACTGATTCGCCTTACCGCCGCCGGCATGCTGAATCGCATAAAACCCTGGAGCGGCGTTGAGGAGATCTCCGGTCGACACATAGGGGCGGAGGCGTATCTCCTCCCCGGTGAGATCGATGGACGAAGCAGAGATGTCGTTTGGTGCGACCACGGCGGTCGCGCTAAACGGCGGTGGCGCGCCTGTTTCGACGGTTGGGTCGGGAGCTTCGATGCCGGCGACGTCCTCCTCCGGCCGCTCGGCCGCCTCGCTCTCGACGTGCGCGTGGTCTGGGGGATCGAACCGCACTTCGAAACGCACGATCGCAGGCACGGGAACCCCGTCGCGAGTCGCCGGCTCGAAGGTCAAGCTGCGAACGTATTGAACCGCGAGCTCCGAGAATCGTGCTGCTTGCTCGCCTTCGCGGTCGACCGTCAGTATCCTCGCATCTTTCACCTGGCCGCGAGCGTCGAGCTCGATCTCCAAGAGAACCCGGGCCGGCGCGCCATCGGCGTCCGGGGGATAGGGCGGATGCATGTGTGCATCCGGCGGGAGCGAGGGAGCTTCCACCACGGGGATCACGGGTGCATTCTCTTGCTGAGCCAGTGCGGACGCGTGCAGGCTGAGCCACCCCGCGAGCGCGACCAAGATTCTTGGAGCGTTGCGCATGACAACACGACGACCCCGCGAAGCGCGAAGCTCCGCGGCCTTTGAAAAAGGTTGAACGAGAGAAACGGTGAATCAGGCCGTCAGGTTGGGAGGCGCGCGTGCCCTGCTCGTTCGCGGTTGCCGGTCGGCAGTAAGCTCGTCGTAGCGGAAGCTCGAAACCCCGAATCGAGCGAGGAGCGCCTCGAGCACCGCTGGGACCGTAGGCAGTGGCACGTTCGCGGCCAAGTCCCGGTGTGCGACGCTGCCCTCGCCGTGCTCTGCGGGCGGCGGCTCTTCCGTGTCGTCGACGTGCGCATGGGCGTGCTCGTGACCGTGATGATGCGCCGCGAGCGCGTCGTGAAACAACATGTGCGCGAGCGGCACGACGTCGAAACCGAGCAGCCAAAATGCGGAGGCGAGCACCGCCAGCGTTGCCCGCCCGGGGGTCATCGTCCGAATCGCTCTGGCTTCGTCTCGCGGGCCCCGCATGGACGCTCGACGATAGCACGAAAACGTTTGCGGTCCGCGGGGTTTCGAGCTTAGGTATCGGCGACGGAGGTGAAGCATGGACAATGCAATCGAGCAGGTCGATCAAGAGATGTTGGCGACGATCAAGCGGCATGCGGGCGTCGGCACGGTAGTCGGCGTTCTCGTTGCCATTGCGGGCATTCTGGCGCTGCTGGCGCCGTTGGCCGCCGGCCTTTCGGTCGCCGTTGCGGTAGGCGTCTTGCTCCTGGTATCCGGGCTCTCGCGGATCTTCTTGGCCTTCAAGATGGGCTCGTTCGGCCATGGGCTGCTGATGTTCGTGATCGGCGCGATGTCGGTCTTCGCCGGCGGATACATGCTCGCGCGTCCCGCGATGGCGCTCGCCACAATCACCCTGGTCCTCGCCGCATACTTCATCGTCGATGGGATTTTCGAGATCATCTGGGCCTTCCGGCTGCGCCCGATCAAGGGTTGGGGGTGGACCTTGTTCAGTGGCGTCGTCGCGCTCGCACTCGGCGTGATGATCTGGAGGCAGTTCCCGGTATCCGGCATCTGGGCCGTCGGCACGCTCGCAGGGATTCACCTGATCTTCGGAGGCTCCTCCGTCGCGTCGGTCTGCGGCGCGGCGAGGAGGGCGGCGAAGGGCGCCGCTACCTCGTAGGCTTTCGGCGACACCATGCTAAGAACGCGGCATGGGTATGATCGACAAGCTCGACATCGAATCCATTCGGCAGTCGTTCCGAGCCGAGATCCCGACCCCCGTCGACGTCCTGAACCTCATCCACTTCAAGGATGAGGAGGCCTACAAGTGGTATGGAGTTTCCGTGCTGCCACTGCTGCGGGCCGTCGGCGCCGAGGTCGGCTGGATGGGCAAGCACGTAGCGTCGTACTTGGGTGAGCCGCGCGCCGAGGAGCTTCTCGTCGTGCGCTATCCGAACCAGCGCCGCTTCTTCGCGCTCGCGCTCAACCCCTACTATCTACTCGTCGCCAATCGACAGCGATTGAAAGGCTGTCTCAAGTTCGAAGCGTCGTTCACCTACTCGCCCGATTCACTCGATGCACTGCGTGGCTCGAAGTGGGTCTTGGTAGTTCATTCCCACGAAGCGCCGGACGCGGTTGCGACCGTCGTCGAGAAAGAGGGCGGCCGGTTGGTGTATCAGAGCGAAGAAACCTCGCCGATTTCGATCGCGAAAGGCGCCCACCCGGCGAACACCAATCCTCTCGTCTTCAAGTACACCGCGTTGTTCCGGTTCGACGACCAGGAGGCGTGCACGTGCGCGATGAGCGGAGGCGTCGTGAGTCGGTTGCAGGAGGTGGCGGGCGAGCTCTCGGTGCAGCTTTACCAGCGCGTGCCCCGGAAAGAGGCCCTTCCGGCCTCCATTGCCGGCCTTCTCCGATAGCTACGCGACGAACCGCGCCAAAACGGCTGTCGCGACGAGCCTCGTCTTGGGCGTCGGACCCTCCCCAAAAGTGAGCTTCTCATACCCGGATTCGTCGAAAAGGCTGAGACCTGGCGGCGCATCGTCCTCTTCGGGTCGATGCGGTGGTAGACTCGCCTCCGCCATGTCCCGCTTGGACGATGCCTTTCGGAAGTTCGATGAGGCCAACGCCGAAGATCCCAATCGTGAGCACGTCGATGGGCAGTCCGTCCCGAAAGAGCTCCTATACGGTCGGCGAATGTCAGCGCGGCTAGCCATTTTCTCTCCGAGCGCACCCGAAGCGGTGCAGCTCGCCGCGCGCGCGCAGCACATCAGAAGGTGGGAAGTCCCGCGCGAGAGCTACCCGGCCGGAAGGGCGGGGTACCTGAAATGGCGCACGGATTTGTACAAGCGTCACGGAGACATCGCAGCCGAGATCTTGGCCGAGGTGGGGTGCGACGAGGACACGATCGAACGGGTGCGAACGCTCCTTCGAAAGCGCGGCCTCAAGACCGATCCCGACGTCCAGCTCCTCGAAGACGTCATCTGCCTGGTGTTTCTCGAACACTACTTCCACGACTTCGCCCGCAAACATGACGAGGCCAAGCTGAGCTCCATCTTGCAAAAGACTTGGAAGAAGATGAGCGATCGAGCCCGTGAAGCAGCGCTTGCACTCGACTACGCACCCGAGGATCTCGCCGTCATCAAGAGGGCGCTCGCGAGCGCGTAGCGCCCGGACCTCTCCGTCGCTTGATCGGATGAATCAGAGCTTGAGGCGCCCCTCTTTGATATCCGCCCAGCGCTCTCGCGTGAGCATCTCGTAGCCGGCATTCGTGCGGACGTAGAGCGGATCGCGGATCGTCGTCGGGTCCACGCCATCTTTGCGGAGATCGTTCTTCTGGATCTTGAACGTTCCCGTCTTGGCGAGGCGTCCCATCACGCGCACGAAGCGTGGCTGCGCATACGCAGGCAAGTCGGAGACCGCTCGCCAAAATCGATCTGGGTCGAATTCGCCGGATGGAACCACGGCCGCAAGCCCCGCCTGGCCCTCCATGTTCGGCACGGGCACGCCAACCACGGTGGCTTCGTCGATGCCATCGCCGTGTGTGATGACGTCCGCTACCTCTGCCGTCGAGACGTTCTCGCCCTTCCAACGGAAGGTATCTCCGATGCGGTCGACGAAATAGAAGAAGCCATCGCGATCGCGACGAAGCAGGTCACCGGAGCGGAAGTACTGATCTCCCTTACGAAAAACGTCGTGGAGGAGCTTCTTCTGCGTTGCGTCGTCATCGGTGTAGCCTCGGTAGGCGAGGCCGCCCGTCGAAACCTTGGGGACTCGAATGAGAAGCTCGCCAACCTCGTCCGGTCCGCAGGCGATGAAGAAGCCGCGTCTGTCTCGAGGGTGCTCGTCCGTCTCGACGTCGTACCGAACCAACCGTAGCCAGCCTGCTCCGCCGAGCGGCACGCGGCCCACGGACCCCTCGCGCCCACTGATGTTGGCGATGAAGCCTGGCGCCTCGGTCGCTCCGTAGAACTCCCGCACGGTGTCGATCCCGAATCGCGCCCTGAAGCGCGGCCAGATGTCTGGACGAAGGCCGTTGCCGACCGCGACGCGGATTGGATTGGGGTTCTCTCTCGGATGCGGCGGCGAGTTGACCAAGTACCGACAGAGCTCGCCGATGTAGAGGATCGCCGTAGCCTGGTAGCGGTGCACGTCGTCCCAAAATGCGCTCGCGCTGAACGAACGGCGTATGGCCATCGGAACGCGGCAAATCATGGCCGATGCCGCGCCCAAGAGCAGCCCGTTGGCGTGATAGAGAGGCAGCACGCAGTAGAGCTTGTCGCCAGGCTCGAACTGGTACATCAAGGGCCCGAATCCAACGCCGGCGAGCACTGCGCGTGCATGGGACACGCGGCAAGGCTTCGGTAGCCCGGTCGTGCCCGACGTGTAGATGTAGATGAAATCTTCGTCCGATTGCACCGGCGCCGGGGGGTAGGGCATCGTCGGTGTCTGCGCGAGCAAGCCCGCGTATGGGTCGTCGTCGAACACGAGGATGCGATCGAGTGATTGGCAGAGCTCCTCGCACTCGCGAAGCGCGGGTTCCAGGGTGTGACTCACCAAGACCACCTTGGCCTTCGAGACGCTGATGGCGTGGGCAAGCGTGCGACCGCGGAGGTTGGTATTGATCAGCGAAGCAGTGGCGCCCACGCGAGAGGTGCCGAGGACGGAGGCGATGTAGAACGGAGAGTTCTCGGCCAAGAGGGCGACGACATCGCCCGGCTTTGCTCCGGCGGCCGCGAGCACGTGCGCGACTCGCGAGGTCGTTGCGTAGAGCTCCGACCACGTCAGGTGCTCGTCATCCATTTCGAAGGCCAAATCGTGTGGTGCGGCTTCTGCGTTCATGCGGGCGACGTCGAGCAAGCTCTGCACGCGCTTGAACGCCGTACGAAGGAGCCAAGGCACGGAACGGCGAAGGGCGCGGGGGCCAACCGCGAGCTCGGAAGCGATTGAAGCGCGCCACCACGGCGAAGCTAGACGCTGTAACATGTCGGGAAGTGTACGACGCGCATGCGCAGATTCGAGCCCTTTCTCCCCCGGTCGTATGGTACAAACGTCGAGCCCGTGTCGACGTGGACTGACATCAAAGACCACGCGAGGTCCAGCTACAAGCTGGCCGAAGAGCACGAGCACAGCTTCAAGGTGGTTTTCGAGTATCCAGGCGGTCGACTGCAGGCCGTCATCGCCGCCCACTATGAAGCGATGGGGCGCGGGTGGGTGGACTTCTCATCCGCGTGTTGTCGGGCCGACCGGCTCGAGCCACGCGCCGCGCTCGAACAGAGCTTCAACCTGGCTGTCGGCTCGCTTTGCCTCGACGGCGAGGTTTACGTCGTCCGGCATACCGTCTGCGCCGACCACCTGCTGCTCAAGGACCTAGACCTCCTCATGCACGTGGTGGCCCGAGCCGCTGACCAGATCGAGGAATCGCTTCCGATGTACGAACCCGTGTCCGGCGTCGTGTCTGCAGTCGACGAACACACCTGACTCCCCGCCGCAGGTCGACGAGGACCGCGCGAACCGTGAGTGAAACTTCGTCATCCGAACGCAACTGAGTATCGTCCGGAGGCATGCCGCACCTCGAGGTCACGGCTTGGGACCTTGCCATCCTCATTGGCTACGTCGTGCTCACGCGCATCGCGTTCGGGTGGTTCTTCGCGCGACGAACCCGGGGCGAGGGCGCAGAGGGTTACTTTCTCGCCAGCCATCGGATGCGATGGCCCATCATAGGGCTCTCCTTTTACGTAGCGAACATGGGGGGAAGCAGCTTCGTCGGGCTTCCCGGCGCAGGGTACGCCAACGGCATCAGCGTCTTCCACTACGAATGGATGCCCGCGTTGCTGATGATTCTATTCGCCGTGTTCTTCCTGCCCGTGTTCTTGCGAATGCGCGTCTACACCGCGCCGCAATACTTGGAGGAACGATTCGGACGCGGTCCGCGCGTCGCATTCTCGGCAATGCTGCTCCTCACCAGCATGCTCGTCGATGCGCCAGGATCGCTCTACGCCGGCGCCATGGTTCTCAAGACTCTGCTCCCCGGTGTGTCGATCTGGATCACGATCACCGTCGCCGCCCTTGCTGCCGGGGTTTATATCGCGTTTGGCGGGCTCGGCGCGGTCGTGGCCAACGATGCGCTGCAGGCGGTGCTCATTTTGGCGGGCGGCATCGTCATCTCCGCTCTCGCTTGGCAGGCCGTGCCTTCGTGGGATGCGGTGGTCGAAGCGACCCGGCCGGGCGCGCTGAGCCTGATGCAGCCGGCCGACGATCCCGTCATGCCCTGGCCGGGGATCGCCGGGGTCTTCATCGTCGGGACCTATTTCTGGTGCACGAACCAGTTCATCATTCAACGAGCGCTCGGTGCACGTACTCTCGACGACGGCCGTTGGGGGGCCTTGTTGGCCGGTTTTCTCAAGCTTCCGAACCTCTTCATCCTGATCCTCCCCGGCGTGTTTGCGACCGTCCTCTATCCGAGCCTCGACAATCCCGATTTGGTGTTTCCCATGCTCGCGTTCGATCTGCTGCCGGTCGGGCTTCGCGGTTTCATGTTGGCGGTTCTCGCGGCGGCGATGCTGTCGAGCTTGGAGGCGATTCTTCATTCGGGTTCCACCCTCTTCACCATGGACTTCGTTCAGCCGGCGCGACCCGACCTCGACACGCAGGGACTCGCGCGATGGGGTCGCGGGGCGACGCTGCTCTTCATGGTCTTCGCCGTGCTCTGGACTCCGCAGATCTCGCACTTTCCAACCCTCTGGCAGTACCTTCAGTCGATTCTGTCCTACCTGACCCCTCCGATCGTCGCCGTGTTCGTCCTCGGGCTGTTCTGGCGTCGCGCCAACGGCGCAGGCGCGCTCGCGGGCATCGGCTTGGGTGTTCCACTCGGGCTCGTCGGATGGACTTGCATCGAGCTCCTCGGCTGGCTCGACTTGCAATACCTCTACGCCGCGGTGCTGATGTTCGCGCTGGGCCTCGCGTTGGTCGTCGCAGTGAGCCTCGTCACGCTAGCGCCCGCGAAGGCCAAGGTCGAAGGGCACGTCTGGCGGGCGAGCGATGCAGCGGTCGGCCCTGGGACGAGAGCATTGACCGATTATCGTGTGCAGTCAGTCGTCCTAGCCGCCATCACGATGGCGGTCGTGTTGTGGTGGTGGTAGCTAGTAGCCCATGCCGTCGAAGCGGTCCCGGTCGCTACGGTAGATGAACCCGATGAACGGCTCCAGCCACCACTCGGTGCCGTTGAAGAACTGGCCAGGGCCGCTCAGCGAGTACTTCATGCCGACGTCGAGATAGACCGCGTTCTTCAGATGGATTCCCAGCCCGACCTTCCCGGTGAAACCCGGCGCAAACCTGGCCCGGCTCTCCTCGCGACAGTAGTAGAAGGGGCAGTCGTCTCCGAACGCTTCGAACTGCCACATGTTCGCGTCGAACGCTCCGGTCACGTACGGCAGCACGGCGTCGATCGTCGGGACCTGAAATCTCACACCCGGCGAGAAATGAATTCGAATGAGCGGCTGGAGCCCGTTTGGGCTGACGAACTCCGGGACTGCGTCGGTGTCGATGATCGTCCAGTGCAAGCCAAACGCGAAGTCGAAGACGACCCAACCAATGTCGAAGCCACCCCAGCCGGTGAGGCTCGCGCCAGGCTTCACCGCATCGCGGTTGACGTCCAAGAAGATGGGAACGCCAGCCTCGGCTCCCCCTTGAAAACGCAACTGGACGCGGCGATCTTGTGCAGACGCGGCGCGCGCGAGCAAGCAGAGGCCAAGAGCCAAGGCGAAGAACGCTAGGCGGAGGTTCACCGGCCGGACCTTATCCTCCTAACCGTGTCGGCGCCAGCGTCGACCCCAGCGTCACCGCGAGCCTTCTTGGCAGTGTCAGGCGTGAGCGCGGATCCAGGTTCGGTAGTCGGTGTAGCCGATCTCGCGCTGGCGATCGGCGACCCTCGCGGCGAGCGCTTTCATCGCTTCGAGGCTCATGGGCTTGCCGGCCGCCGCCTTCTTTGCGACCGCCTCCGCCTCCGCGGACACGGCATCGGGCACCTCGGCCGGTTCATCACCGACACCGAGGTACGCGGACACGACCTTCTCGATGATCTCGATCGCGTTTGCCCGGCTATCCTTGATGTTGCCCTTGCCAGTCAGCACGTTCCCGAGGCCGAAAACGCCGGGAAGGCCGTGGACCTCGCCCGTGTCCCAGCTCTCGTAGTGGTAGAGCTCGCCCTTGGTGGGAATCCCGTCGATTGGCTTCGGGATGCTGCCGATCGAGCTGATCACCAACGACGCCGACACGTCGAACTCGGTCCCCTCTACGCCGCGAACCCGCCCGTCGACGACCTCGGTTCTCTGGAACCGAATGCCGGTCAGTCGATCACCCTCGGTCAACGTGGCGATCGGTCGACACAGGGGCTCGAACTCCACGAGATATTTGCTGATGACCCGATCCATGATCTTCGCGCGGGCGGCTTGAAGCTTCGCGAGCTTTTCCGGGGTGGGGTTGTCGGCGCTCGCGAGCGGCATGTCTTCTTTTCGGCGCCGGTAGTACAGCGTCGCGCCCTTGATGCCGAGCTCTTCCGCGGAGAGGCCGTGCGCTTCCAGCGTGCGTGGAATGCCCTTGAGCTCCATCTCCGTGAGATCGACGTCGATGCCGCGTTCGCGAAGCGCGCCGGCATAGAGCTCGAGGTTGACGATCTTGACGACGTCGATCGACGCAAGGCCCCCTCCCACGACGATGGTGTCATCGGGGATCTCGAACACCGGACCGTCATATCCCTCGTCCTCGTAGTGATTGAACCAGTAGACGAGCTCGTTCTGGTAAACGAGACCGCGGCCCTCGTACGCATCGGCTCCTTCCACCGGGAGCGGCCGATCGCGCCACGCGCCGTTGGCCAGGACGACTGCACTCAGGCCGAGCTGCTCGTACAACTCGCTCCACGAGATGTCGGCGCCGACCTCCGTCTCGGGTACGAAGATCACTTCGTTCGAGCTCAGGTTCTCGTCGATCTTGCGGTACTCCTTGTCGCGCAGCTTCTCGTGCCAGCGCGGCAATCCATCCTCGATCTTCCCGTACGGTCGCTTGCCCTGCTCGAATACGACCGGGATGGCCCCGCGTGCCGCGCACGCAGCAGCCGCCTCCGACCCTGCAACGGCTCCCCCGATGATCGCCACGACCGGCTTCGGCTCCGTCGCGTCTCTCAAAGCTTGGAGCGCGTCCACGTCGGGGATCTAGCCTGATTCGTGCGCCTGAACAACCGTCGTGTTCGGGGCCGGGGGCGATTCGGAGCGGCCGCGTCGCCGGCTACATGAAGCGCGCGGTGCCCCGGACGCCGGTGCTCTGTAGATCGTCGCTGAACTGGTACTGAGGGTCGAGCAGAGCGTTGATCCGCTCCATGACGACATCCACGGCGCCCTGAAACTCGTCGCGATGCGCGTACTCGGCCTCGGCGGTGAACGGTTCGTACGGCTCGTCGATGTGGAACTCCGCAAGATCGTCATACGTGATCGGCTCGCCGATGCGTGACATCGCGGCCACGGAAGCGCTCGATTACGTGTTCGGCTATACGATATTCGACGATGTCACGAGCAACGGCATGCGCGCCGAGGACCGATTCCATTACTGGGCCATCTATGCCAGCAAAGACGATCCGGACCGGACCGAGCGGGTCGAGCAGCATCTGTCATATGCGGCGCGCTATAAAGGCACCGACACGTTCGGCGTGCTCGGACCCTGGCTCGTGACCCGCGACGAGATCGCGAATCCGGATGCTCTCGCCGTCACCTGCACGGTCAACGGCGAAGCCATCGCG
>Ga0209536_100004995_pt1 | contig 20812 bp, 20 predicted proteins | sample DeeMarSeWOR28_12_FD_187461 | JGI IMG/M metagenome (GOLD analysis project Ga0209536, IMG submission 187461) | Marine sediment microbial communities from White Oak River estuary, North Carolina - WOR-2-8_12 (SPAdes) (version 2) | ecosystem: Environmental > Aquatic > Marine > Intertidal zone >... | reverse complement strand
CGCTTGCCCCGCCGTCTCTACCACTGTGATTTAGGCATGCGCATCTTCGAGCCGCAGATCGTGGATCAGCAGCGTACCAGTCTCGCGGTAAACGGCGAGACCCTGCCGTAAATTCAACTTTTCCAGTGTCGTCCGGTAACTGCCATCGTTGGTCTTCAGGCGTACCGATTTGGCAGCCAGTTGCAGCTCCTTGCCGATATTGGCGGAAACCGCGCCATCGATTTCAATCGAGGTATAGGTATCGCCAGCGGCGGTTGAAGGCGGGCCGGCACGTGAAAAAAGTTGCAGGTATTGCCGCGGCAGATCTACTTTTTTCGCGCTCAGGCTGATATCTCCCGAAACGGCGGCTAGCAGTTCGTCGAGCGAGCCTCCGGCAGTTTTCAAATCTGCCTGCAGATCCAGCTGGCCCTTGACCCGCAACTCCGGCCGCAGCCGATCCAGCAGTTCATCGAGCACCAGGTTCTGAGCCTCGATCTTGAGGCTGGCCTCGGGCGTCTTGCGCGCCGCCAGTGTCAATTCCATGTCGGTAATCCCACCCTGGTAGGTCATGCGCATCGGCGCTATGCTCAGCAAGCCATCGGTCAACCTGATCTTGCCGGCCAGGCGCTCGATCGCGTAATCCGCGCCGACAATGCTGTCGATCGAGACCTCCAGCTCCAGGTCGAGTTTGCGCAACGCGCTCAGATCGATTGCTGCGCGCTCGGAACCAGGCGCCTTGCCGGAAGCACCCGCCGCGGCGGCTGCCGCTGGATCCGCCAGCATGCCTTGCGAATCTGCGCTACTAACCGGCCCGGCCTCTATCGTGGGATCGATGATTTCACTTAGCTGCCCGGTAATACCGATATCCGCGAGGTACAGCTCGCGCACTTCCCATTTCCCCTGTATCGACGGCCTGCTGCCTTGCAAGGTGACGGTCACCTCGAGATCGCTGGCGATTCTGCCGACGCTGACCTTACCCTGGTAACGGAGCCGGCTCAGGTTACCCGAAAGCTGGCCCTTGCCGCTATACGCGGCATAACCGCCGAGGTCGATGCCGAGCTGTGTACCAAATGCGGCAGGGTCAGGCACGTCGAATTCGCTGTGCATGACCAGTTTTTTCGACTTGTCGAGCGCGGAGTCGATTTTCAGGCGATACAAATCCGTATCGGTCGCGCTGAAACGGAGGCTGGTGATTCCCCAGTCGTGATGCACGTTGGCCAGTTGCAAACTGCCCCGCAGACGACCCAGCCGGTGCGCAATTATCTTCTGGCTGACAAACGGTGCCAGCCCGGACAGATCGATATCAAAAGTCGCGTCGACCGCGCTGTCGCCAGGCCCCATTCTATCAACGCTACCGTCGAGCTCGATGATCGGTTTGTCCTGCATCTCCACGGATCCGCTAGCAGGGGTGCCGCTGCGCAGGGTGAAAGCAACCGGGAAGGTCTGGTTGTTGCTGCGCAGCTGCGCCAGCGAACCCAGGGTACCCGCGAAAACCACGGGCCGTGCATCCACCGTTCCGGCCGCGCCGACCTTGATCGGGCCCTGGTTGTCTTCATCATCGACCAGGATGTCGTGCAGCTCGATCGCGTGCCGCTGCTCGCCTTTGGTGTAGGTGAGCGACAGTTTACCTATGCGCGTTTCCTCGATCACCACCGGCACTACTGAAAGTTGCTGCCAGTCAAATTCCTCGTCCGACGACGTGGCGGTCACGTCGACGCGCAGGTCACCGACAATGAGCTTATTGATCCAGAATGTGCCGGTACTCAGGTAGGAGGTGAAACGCTGCTGCAGATAAAGCTTGTCCAACGACAGGTCGTAACTGCCGTCGTTAGCCTGCAGGCTTACCTTTTCCGCGTTGAGATCGATTACGGGTGCAAATTCGATTGAAAACGATCCGTCTATCGCCAACCGGCTATCGAGGAAATAGTCTGCCGACCAGATCAGCGCATGGCGATAGTCGTCGTCGTCCAGAAAATATAGCGCCACGCCGAGCAACAGCAGAAGGTTGAACAGCACCGCGACCAGAAAAGCCAGTGCGCGAAATTTGCCGCCACTCCCTGGCTTTGGGGACGAAAACATCAGTTTACTTTTACCTTTCAATTAGGCGCATCAGCGCACGGAGTCGACGGGTGCAATATACCGACCAGTGCTCGCAGAGGGGAATGCAAAACAGGGTTCTATCATTTACTCTGTTTTCTTTTTGACTGTTTTCCCCAACAGGCCCACGAAAAATCTCAATGTGCCCATCGCGGTGGACACGCCTGCACTGATATTCTTCACCTCAGCGGTCAGTTGATCAATCCGCAGTTTGACCTCTTCGACATCCTTGCCTACTTCGCTGTAGGCCATATCGCGAATCTGTTTGGCCATCTTTTCCTCGGCCACGGATGCGCCCACCCTGCTGCCAAGCACGACAATAGCAACTGCGCAGACGGCATCCGCCATGGCTACCAGCAGAGCTGCCATGCCCGGCGTATAGCGCTCGAGCAATGCCAGGTAGGCAGCGTAATTCAACATCCCCAGCCCCATCAGTACGAAAATCAACGCGGCGGCAACTGAAGCGGCGCCGATCATCGAGCGTCGCGCATGAATTTTCGCCAGCGCCAACTCGGCCCTGACCAGCAACTGCAATTTGAAAGCGCTATCAGACATTACTCATCTCATTTTGTTAAGCGACCAACAATCACGCCCAGCCCAAACACCGTCAGTAACGTGCTGGGTTTGGTGTGCTTCAGATCTTCATTTAATGCACCCAACCATTCTTTGGCATGGGTCGACAGGGTGTCGATGACTTCCTCGGCATCGAACTCGGCGAGCATCGTTTCGAGAAGTGTAAGCTCCTCATTAGAATTAGCGCCGCCGGATTCAGGCTGCGGCCTTTGTTGCGTCGCGCCAGCTTTGCCCTTCACCTTGCTATTCCTGGTCGCTCGCTGCTGCTTCATGTTTTCCAGCTGCGATTCGATTTCCTTGATTTCCGCTTCTAGATCCGGGTTAGCCATTATTTTTTCCTCAGCTATCTGCATTTGGGGAAGCGTTGTCAGCAGTTTGTTCCGCCTCGTTTGCATGCAGTATTGCAAGCGACTGCGGACCGGGGCTTTCCCATGCAACAAATGTGGCCGCGACCATATCAACCACGAGATACAACCCGACAATCATCGGTAGTAAAACCGGGTCCTGGCTTATCAGTGCCAATAAAAGCAGCGGAAACGCCGCGATAAATAGAACCGATCGTTGCAATGAAATTCAGTAAAAATGCCAGCAATCTTCCGGCCACAGGGTACCTAAAAAACTGAAGGCTGATCTACCAGTCATCAAAAACTGCACCTGCAAACGCAAGGCCGATTATGTTACTCACCATCGTTGGGGAGTTCCAGCAAAATGCCGGGGGAATTACCGGAAGATGCAGATTAGACTTCACCCAACCAAGTGGCTTGACGCAAGTCAATTGACAGCCCCTATGTGCTGCCGGATAATCCATGACAAATTTTAACGGCAGTAGATATCGTCTTCTGACGATCTCGAAATCAAAACTTAATAGGAATATGGAAATGAAAATCGCACAAAAAATGACCTGGTTGCTGATGTTTCTGTTGGTGACGGCCTGTAGCATGAGCTCTACTCCAATGACAGTCGACCCCAACGCTTCGGGGCAGATCGAAATAGATGCAACTCAGGTCAAGATGATACTGGGTGGCAACCCCGGTTCAGGAATTCTGAATTTTCAAGGTTATGGACACGCATTCTCGACCAGCGGTATGAAACTGGACGGCGTCGGCATCGACGCCAGTCAATTCACCGGCAACGTGTATAACCTTAATAAATTAGAGGACTTTGAAGGGACTTACCTCGCAGCCGATGCTGGCGCCCCTGGGAAAAGTCTCGATGGTGTCTGGATGAAAAATGACGATGGCGTATATATCCACTTAAATACCAACACCAGCAGCCTGTCGCTGGTTTTGGGTGCGGAAGGCATAAAGTTTAACCTGAAGTAATAATCCCGGATTTTATAATCCCGGTTTATGGTGTGCCGGCCAGGCACGACATATTTAACGACAATGGATATTGTCGGCTGACGATCTCGAAATCAAAACTTAATAGGAATATGGAAATGAGAATCGCACAAAAAATGACCTGGTTGCTGATGTTTCTGCTGGTATCGGCCTGCAGCTCCACCAATACCACGCTGACCGCCGACCCCAATGCTTCCGGGCAGTTGAAGATCAGTGAAACCGAGGTCATGCTGATGCTGGGTGGCAGCCATGGCTCAGGATTGCTGGATTATAAAGGTCAATCATATGCCTTCTCGATCGGTGGTGTGAAACTCGGAGGCGTAGGCATTGCCACCAGTCATTTTACCGGCAACGTCTACAACTTGAATAAAGTAGAGGATTTCGAAGGCGTTTACTTTGAGGCCGAGGCTGCAGTCACCGTAGCGAAAGGCGCCGGTGGCAGCTGGCTGAAAAATGACAAGGGCGTATCCATACACTTGAAGGCCAGCAATACTGGCCTGGCGTTGGGTATGGGCGTGGAAGGCGTCAAAATAACCCTGAAGTAATGCTGTAGACCTTCCGGCCGATCACGGTGGAATCGTGGTCGGCGACAGGTTTGCCCGCCAGGGTGCACATCGCAAAGCTGTAAAAAATATTGAATCGAGGCAGGCGTTTATTAATTTAATCGCCTGTTTCTCGTTTGAAACTCAGTCCCCTACTCGAGTACGACGACAGATATGATTGCCGGACTACGGTCAGTTCGCTGAGAAATCCCTGTGTATATCTCCGGGGGAACACTGCCAGGTAAAACTCTAACGGGAGAGCTCCTATGTCACAGGTCACTCGAGCGACACATCTTCCTGGCATGATAGCTTTCGATTCTGAGTGTCCCGTCACGCACAGCATCAGCAAATTTTGTAGAATGTCGCAATTCAACACTATCGCACTGGTCGTTCAACGGGATTCCCACTAGAATAACCAGCCATCCTAGAAACAACACGAAGATTGTTAGCTAACATATGGCGAAATTGACGAAAATGGTCATTCCGGTGGCTGGCCTTGGAACCCGGGTATTGCCCGCGAGCAAGGTAATCCCCAAGGAAATGCTCACCGTGGTGGATAAGCCGGTGATTCAATACGTGATCGAGGAAGCCGTTGATGCCGGATTCAAGGAGATCATCCTGGTGACTCGTCCCGGCAAGGAATCCATCGAAACCCACTTTCTGCCAAATACCGAGCTCGAGGCCGCACTCCAGGCGAAGGGCAAAACCACCCTGCTCGACTCGGTGCGCGATATGCTGCCCGACGACGTCACCCTGTCGACCACCTATCAGCTCGAACCACTCGGCCTCGGTCACGCGGTGTTGTGCGCGGCCGAATTGATCGGCGACGATGATTTCGCGGTAAGCCTGCCGGACGTGCTGATCTTTCATCCCGACGGCGATCATGCACACGATCTAAAAGCCATCGTCGGCGCCTTCGAGCGCAACCACGCCGCGCAAATCATGGTGGAAGCCGTGGCCGATCACGAGGTTAGCAGCTACGGTATCGTCGACTGTGGTGGTGCCGAGTTTCATCCCGGCGAAAGCCACGACGTGATCAGGATGGTGGAAAAGCCCGCGGTCGGTACGGCGCCGTCGAACCAATCTATCATCGGCCGTTACGTGCTGCCGGCGCGCACCCTCGCGCTGTTAAAACAGACCAGGCCCGGTGCGGGCGGCGAGATTCAGTTGACCGACGCGATCGACGCCCTCATCGCGGAGATGCCGGTGCAGGCCAGCAGCATGCAGGGGCGCACCTACGATTGCGGCAGCAAGCTCGGCTACCTGATTGCCAACCTCAAATATGGCCTCGCCGATGCAGAGATCGGCCCGGCGCTGCGTGACTGGATCAGACAACAGGACCTGTGAACTGAATGGGATTAACCGACCGCAAAGCCTGGAAGAATCTGCGCGAGCACGCCGTCAACACCGGCAGCAGGCACCTGGCGCAACTGTTCGCTGCAGAAGATGATCGTTTTGCCGCGTTCAGCCTGCGCGAAGGCAGCCTGTTGCTCGACTATTCCAAACAACGCATCGACCGCGAGACCCTTACCATGCTGTGTCAGCTCGCGCGCGAATGCGAGCTGGACGCGTGGATCGAGAAAATGTTCAGCGGCGAACGCGTCAACAGCTCGGAAAATCGAGCGGCGCTGCACACCGCGTTGCGCCTGCCCCCCGACAGCCAGCTGAGCGTCGACGGAACTGATATCGTCAGCGACATTCACCACACGCTGGCGCGCATGCAGCAGATCGTCGAACGCGTGCACGCCGGTCAGTGGCGCGGATACTCCGGCCTGCCGGTCGACACCATCGTCAATATCGGCGTCGGCGGATCGGATCTGGGTCCATTCATGGCCTCCAAGGCGCTCACCGATGCGCGCGTCGAGGGTGCGCGTAAACTCGAAATAATCTTCGTCTCCACCATGGACGGCAGCCAGATCGCGGAACGGCTGGGTAATCTGAATCCCGCCACCACGCTATTTATCATCTCGTCCAAGTCGTTTACCACGATCGATACCCTGTCCAACGCCAATACCGCGCTGCACTGGCTGCGCCACGCCAGCGGCGCCGAAGACGAAGTGCTGTTCCGCCGCCATTTTATCGGCATCTCGGCCGACAACGAGCGCATGGCTTCATGGGGAATTCCACCCAACAGCCGGCTCGCCCTGTGGGACTGGATCGGTGGGCGCTACTCCATGTGGTCGGCCATCGGCCTGCCGATTGCCCTCGAAATCGGCATGGAGGGTTTCCGCCAGTTGCTTGCCGGCGCACATCAGATGGACAGACATTTTCGCCACACGCCCTTCGAGCAAAACCTGCCGGTGATGCTGGCCATGGTCGGCATCTGGAACATCAATTTCCTGAATATCCGCGCCCACGCCATCCTGCCCTACGATGGCCGGTTAAGCCATTTGCCGTCCTACCTGGAACAGCTGGAGATGGAGAGCAACGGCAAGAGCGTAAGCCGCGATGGCAACGACATCGATTACAACACCTGCCCGATCCTGTGGGGCGAGATCGGTCCCAACGCGCAGCATGCGTTCTACCAGCTGCTGCACCAGGGCACGGAATCGGTGATGTGCGATTTCGTGGTGCCGGCGCGCCGCTACCACGACTCGGGTAACGCCGATCTGCAGCAGCAGCACAAGCTGACGCTGGCGAATTGCCTGGCCCAGTCGCGTATCCTGGCGCTCGGCGATACGGTTATCGATGACGACGATACCGCACCCTATTTCAAACGCTACAAGGGCAATCAGCCTAGCACCACGATCCTGCTCGACGAACTGACGCCCCACAGCATCGGCCAGTTGATCGCGCTCTACGAGCACAAAGTGTTCGTACAATCGGTTATCTGGAACATCAACCCCTTCGACCAGTGGGGCGTGGAGCTCGGCAAGCAGATGGCGACGACCCTGATGGATCCCCTGTCGCGCATCGGCGTCGACCCCGATTTCGACAGTTCCACCGATGGGCTGCTGCGCTCGATTCTGCAGCATCAGGAGCAGGACTCATGAAGATAGCGGTCTGGGGAAAGGAACTAACCGCCTGGGTCACCGCCGGCGCACTGGCGAAGACCGGCAACGACATTTCGTTTGTCAACAGCAGCCATATCGACGATCCGCTGACGCTAATGGGCAGCAGCATACGCAACGAGCCGGGGCTGCGCGATCTGATCGTGTCCGAACACCAGCAAAAGCGTCTGCGCCTGGTGCAAACCCGCACCGCACTCGGCATACAGGCGCACATCCTGAGCATGAATTCCAGCGAATTCGAGCTGGCGCGCGATATCGTCACGCGGCTCGCGAGCAAGGCGGAGGGCCCGTTGCTGATCATCAACCAGAGCCACTTCGGCTTTGGCGCAACCGACCGCCTGCAGGCCCTGCTCGACCGGCGCAAGAAGCAGGTGGCAGTATACTTCGCGGAAAATATTTCCGAGGGCGAAGCGCTCGACCGTATTTTCAATCCGAGATCGCTGATCATCGGCAGCGACGACGAAGCGGCAACGCTGACGTTGCGCTCCCTGTTCAAGCCTTTCAGCGCACGCCTCGAAAACCTGTTCGTGATGAACCCGCGCGAGGCGGAATTCACCAAGCTGGCGATCATCGGTATGCTCGCGTTGCGCATCGGTTATATCAATGAACTCGCCAATCTCAGCGAACAGCTCGACGTCGATATCGATGTGGTGCGTCGCAGCCTGGGCGCGGATTCACGTATCGGCAGGCATCATCTCACGCCCGGCTGCGGTTTTGGCGGCAACAATTTTCCGCAGACGCTGAACAGCCTCGCTCAATTGCTGGCGAAAAACAATAAATCCACCCTGATGCAAACGGTGTTAGATGAGAATGAAAAGCAGAAGGAACTGCCGTTTCGCAAATTGTGGCAGCATTACAAGGCGGACCTGCACGATCGCAAGATTGCCATCTGGGGCGCCTCCTTCAAGCCGGGTTCGGCATCGCTCGATGCGGCGCCCAGCGTGCGGGTAATCGATGCGCTTGTCGCGCAACAGGCCGAGGTGCGCGTGCACGATCCCGAGGCGCACGAAAACGTGCAACACCTATACCGTGACAATCCTCAGGTCAAGGTCATCAAGGCGAAGTACGATGCGCTCAAGAATGTCGACGCTCTGGTGGTGCTGACCGAATGGCCCGAATACTGGTCGCCGGATTTCGAACTGATGTTGAAACAGATGAAATCGCCGGTGATCATCGACGGGCGAAATATTTACGAGCGCGAGCAGATCGAAGCGCTTGGCTTCAGCTACTACGGAATCGGCAAATAGTTCCCACGGTATGTTGCGCGCCGGACCGCAGTCCATTTCGAGCGACCTGTATCACCAAAGTAGTATGTCTTCCCTGCGAAAACAGGGACCTTATAGCTGTGCCAACGATACAATATTCCTGCTTACGCCGGTTCGACGCATGGGGTGGTCCGACGTATAGGAATAATCAGTAATTTCTTTAGGGGAATAGCTGGCGGGTAATCTGGGGCGGCAGCCGGCCCTGCTGTTCGATGCGATACTTGTTGGGGCTGCTGCGCTTGCCGATCAGCTCGAGCACGCTTCTGACCTGTGAATCGATCGTGGATTTCGCGGAAACGCGAACGTCGATCTTGTACTGCCCGTCCGCCGTAACGCTGCCGTCACCAGCGACGTCGAGTTGCGCATCCAGATCACTAAAATCAAACTCATAGCGGGTCGCGTCGCCTCTGAAATCGACCTGGTAGTCGCCAATATTGATCTGGATATCGCCCTGGTCCACACCCAGGCTGCGCCACTGCAGTCGACCGTTGACCGCTGCAAGCTTGTTCTGCAGCATCGACATATCATCGATTTCCAGCCGCAGGCTGCCGCTAGGTTTTACCGGTAACGTCATCGTGGGAAAGTGACCGAGCAGTTCCGCCACCGGATACTCGACACGGCTGCCTCCAAGTTCACTGTCGCCATTCACCGCGTCATAGGCCAGCTGGATCCGGCCCTGGTCATAGTCGATCAGATAGCAAAGCTTCAATGCCGCAAGACAGGAAGGCATGAACCGGTAGCGAACACCCAACAGTGGAAACTGATTGAGCGTGAGCGCCGCGACACGCCCGTCGAACAGGGTTCCGTCGACCCCGTTCAGCTGCACCGTGCCGGGCAGATTCACCCGCGCCAATACCTGCTGGATCGGCAAATTGAGCAACAATGCCAGCACCAGGCAGAGCAGAAAAAACAGCACGAATTTCCAGGCTTTAAACATCTACGGGCGCACCAGCACGAGGTTGCAATCGACGATACCGGCAATATCGCCGGGCGAGATGCGAATATCCTTTATCTCCAGGCCACTCGCGTTGACCTGGGCGATAAAAGCGATCAGGCGATTGAAGTCGACCGTGGCGAAGCGCATGCGGATTTCATCGGCTCCGACCGGGGACATTTGCGATAATTGCTCGGTAAGCCCCTGTCGGCGAACCGCCTGATCGATAAAATTGGCCAGCGTGCCATCGATTGCAACCACGCTGGACGCGGTCGACGTAGCCGGTATTCTGGCGACCGCTGATTTCATCCAGTTTAAATCGGCCCGCCGTTGTTCAACCTCATCCTGTAGTTCGCTCAGGCGTAACTGGTAGGGCTCGATGACCTGCGCGTGCAGGACGATCACGGTCAATACCAGCAGGGCCAACCCTACGATAAGCTTTTCGCGTGCTGAATAGCGGGCCAGGAAGTCAAACATCGTCACCTCCGCTCAGCACCAGGCGTCCGGAGCTTTGTTCCGGCTTGATGTTTAGACTGACCAGCTCGGCATCGACACCCTGCTTCTTTAGCGTCTCCAGCAAGGTTTCGATCTTTTCCAGCTGACTGCTGCTGATATCGAACACCAGCTGTTTTCCCTGGTAAGCGATACGGGTGATTTCAACCTCGGGGAACCTCGCGCGCGCCTCGGTGAATTCGGCCAACAGCGACAGGAACCCCTGTTTATCGCTGCCCGACTGCAGTTGTTTCATGCGCTCGATCAGCGCTTTCTTCAGGTTGTCATCCGCGCTGATACCAGGCAGGTACGGTTTCAGCAGCTCGTATTGTTGCTGCTTGAGGTCGTGCAGATCCTGTTCCAGCGCCTGCAGCGCCACCGCCTTGTTATACCCACCGAGAATCAGCAGGCCGGCCAGCAACAGGGCGATCCACTTCCAGGATTTGGCCAGACCGCTCCAGGCGGACGACAGCTGAAAATCGCGTTGTTGTAGATCGATGATGGGCGCGTTGACGAATCCGCAGCGCACCTCGGCCAGCGATCTTTGCTCGAGCCGGTAAGCACCAACGTCCGGCAACGCTTCGGCGTCCGCGGTAAAACAGGTAATGCTGTCGAACTGAACTTCCTGGTGGATCAGATCGAGCATTGCCGGCAAGGCCTGTTCGCTGCATTTCAGACCGCTATAAGAACCGTAGCGCAACAGGTAACCCTCGTAGGCGGGGTAGAGCACAATACCCTCGCCTGACCAGGGAGACAGGAACAGCTCGGGAATCACGTGACGCAAGCGCAGCAGGTTAGTCTGCGCCAGCGCCATGCAGCGCTTCATGATCGAGCGCTCGATCACGGCGATAGTCACCGGGTTGACGCTGGTGTCGCCGAGCGCGAAATGCTGTGACTCGATGTCCTGTGCAAGCTGGTCTTCGATCTGGTATTCGATCGCCGACAACAACTGCCGCCCTGCCCGCTCAGGCAGTGCCAACTGGGCCAGGTAAACACATTGCTGTGGAATAATCAGGATGACCGGGTTCGGGTATTGCGAGGCGATCGAGGCGAGCTCGTTCTCGGTCCCGGGTTGCCAGCCGATGTCGGCTGACTGGGTTTCCTCGTCGATGTTGGCCCAGCGGAAATCAGTAAGCTCCTCGGACAAGAACTGTATCAGCAGCCGCGCCATCAAAACTGCCCCAGGGTCCGATTGATCACTCGCGTTGCACCTTCCTCGTCGCGATAGATGAGCGAGGCCAACTGGTAAGACTGCTCACCCTGGATTACCTGCCCGTGCGTCCTGAAGAAACGGGTATCGACCGAAAGACCCTCGGTTTCCACCGGAATCTGCAGTCGTTCGATAAAATCATCCACGCTTTCGAAGGCTTTTTCTTCACGCTGTTTGGTAAATTCTGTCACGTCTAGATCGGGGCCCAGGCTCAGGAATACTGCTTCGGAAATGGTGTTGACATTGAGTGTAGACGCTCCCGGCAAGGCTGTAATGTATGGCTGTAACTTTTCAAAAATTTCCGGGGTGACATTGTGTACCAGCATCAATTCACTGATATCGGCCATTTCACGGTTGGCAACCCGATAATTCTCGTAGTTTTCTTCCATGCCATCCGGATAGCGAATGTCGAAATCCGAATCCAGCCAGTCCTGTAGCGCCGGAATGAATTGCTTGTCGACTTCGAGATTATCGCATAACCGCTGAAACCTTTTCAGCGCGATTTCCGAATCGACCAGCGAATTAAGGTTAAATCGGGCCTGCTCATCCTCGACGTATCCGGCAAGGTAGCCGCCTTCGATGGGCAACCCCGGTACGCCGGTTGCCCAGTTCTCATCCAGGCTGTCAATTTTCGATTCTTCGCGATCTTGCTTGAGGTAGATCTGTGCCCAGTCTTCGAGTCCAAAGGCGTAGAGCGCCGCCCGATCCATCAGCTGTATGTGGGCGGTCTTGCGAATGGTGAATTTTTCCTCGTGTATGATGCTGACCGCGATCGTGGTCGCTATGACCACGATCAACATCGCCATCAGTAACGCGAGGCCGCGCTGATGCTGCAGGCTAGCCTGCATGTAGCACCAGTATCGCGAGGGATGTGATACGGCATTCCGGCGCCGGCCAGATGCGGCTGAATGCCGGGCTGGACTGAGACCCAAAGCCGTAGCTATGGGTCGAACCGTGCCGGGAGCGGCGAAGCCCAAGTTCAGGCGTATCTGGACAAGTCAGCGTCCCGATAGGGCTTGTGCCGATCGCAAACTGCAGTACAGGTCCTGTTACTGTAGCATCCATATTACTCATCCGACTCATCCAGTTACCTGAAGGCAAAAGCCCGACTGGTGCAATATGCAGGCTAGAGGGCGCCACGGGGCAACTCCAGGATCCTGGTGACTTCGCCGATATCGGTTAAATCGAGGCGAAATGCCAGCACGATCGGGTCGGCCGAATCGCTCGCCGAATCGAGCGGCCAGCTGCGTATCGGCTCACCCCCTGCGTCGAGAAACTCAACCTCCATGGTCTCGACGTCGTCCAGCAACACGGACTGCAGGGGCAACTCGCCCACTCCCTGATCGAGGGAGCGCCAGTGGCGCCGCACCAGCTGGTTATCCACGACCAGGTACTGCACCCGCTGCAGGTTACTGCGCTGGTGTCCGAGCAGGTTGCTCCAGCCGCTGCGCGTGAAGCTGATCTCGCCGTCACTGATCACGATATTGGATTCTTCGTCACCGTACTGGTTGCGAATCTTGCGAGGAGAAACCTGGGTCCAGTCGCGGCTGAAGTAAACCATGGCGAATTGCAGGTCGGAGAGGCGATCGTTGGCGTCAGCCACTGCCTGGCCGGTGCGCGTCATCTGGCTGAGGCCGCTGAACGCGACGACGCCCATCAGCGCGAAAATCGACACCGCAATCAGCATCTCGAACAGCGTGAATCCGCGACATTTAGCGGGCGGAGGCTTACAAAAAGTTGTAGGACGATGATTCACAAGCGCGCAATAAATCCGGTAACACGCGCCCTGACCGCCGTCTCGTCCTTGAGCGTCACCTCGACGTCAAGACGGCGCAGCGATGGATCGTCGGTAGTCGAGATCTCCATCGTCCATTCCCACTCGGCGTTCGCCATCTCGGCTTCTCCCGAACGCCTGGTGGTGTCGTTCCACGCACGGCTGGCGCGATACAGCGCAATCTCGTTATAGGCAACCCAGCTGGCGATGGTGGAGCTGCGCAAATGTGATGACTTCCAGCCGGACTCACCGGTGGTGGTGATCACCGCCCCCATGCCCAGCGTAATGACCAACAGTGCAATCATGACTTCGAGCAGGGTAAATCCGCGCTTACGGGGATTCCCGCAGCAAGCACTCGGGCCGGCGCGTGTTTCCAGTACTGCAAAGCGCGGGCAATTCATCCCAGCGGCTCCGGTCCGGTCATCAGCACACCGCCGAGCAGATTACCCTGCAACAGGATACCGGATTGAGAAAGCTCATCGCGGATGCGCCACTCGAACGGTGTCATTTCACCGCTGGACAGTATCAGGATATGTGGATCAGGAATGGTCTTCTTAGAGATATCGATGACCTTGTCTTCGATCACCAACTCGGAACTTTGTGACTCGGCCATGCTAAACCGAGTGAAAAACGAATCGCTTGACTCGACCCAGTTACCCTCCTCGTATTCAAGCACGATAAATCCGCGGTTCTGCACCGATATCGCATAGTTGCGGCTTTCGAACACCGCTTCCTGGCTCAACAGGTGAAACAGCTTGCCGAGGTCCTTGCCAACGCGTTTCAGGTTGCGGTCATCGTCGCCAAGCCCCATCGAAAATTGCAGCATCGACAGGGTGATCGCGACGATCGCCACCACGATGAGCAATTCCCAGAGGGTGAAACCCTGTTGCCGGCAGTATCCTTCGCGGATATCGGTAAAATGCACTCGCAGCGGCAACCGGGGCTTACGAATCGAGATTCCAGTTACCGATGTCGGCAGCTTCACCTTCCCCTCCAACTGCGTTATCCGCGCCTAGCGAATACACGTCAAATTCACCGTTGGCGCCGGGATAGACATAGCGATAATCGTTGCCCCAGGGATCCTTGGTGAGCTTCTTGATATAGCCGCCGTCGCGCCAGTTACGCGCCGCCTCGCCCGCGGGCTTGTTGACCAGTGCCTCGAGCCCCTGTTCGTTCGAGGGGTAGAGAAAGTTGTCCAGCTTGTACAGTTCGAGTGACGACTCGAGCACCCGAATATCGCTCTTCGCCTTGCTGATGCGGGCATCGTCGACACGCCCGGCTATCTTGGGAGCGATATAGGACGCGAGGATCGCGATAATCGCAACCACGACGATGATTTCGAGAAGGGTAAAACCCCGATTATTACGTGCTTTTATCATGTTAATTCGATTGTATTTTCAGACGATGGTTCATTGTATACCTAGCCCATACAAGCGCAATTGCAATCGCGGTCAACAGGCCGTAGAGGTGGGCATCGACGATCACCCGGGCGCCGATCAGGGCGCCACTGTTGAAATCGTAGAACCCGGTTTGTTCCATTGTTACCTTGATCACGAGCGCCGAGATGATCAGCAGCGCGATCAGGCGATCGCGCGCATACAGGCTGAGCGCGCTCAGCAGGTAGAGCCCGAACAGCACCCCGGAAAGCCCGGCGTAGTCGCTTAGCTCGGGATTGTACAGCGTGAACAGTAGCGAAATACCGATGCCGAGAATGACGCTGTACAGCAACCAGCGGGCGGTAGACCAACCCGGATGCGTCAGGCTGACGCAGATGACCAGCCCGAGTGCATTCAGCAACAGGTGCATCCAGCCCACATGCACCCAGTGTGCGCTCAGGTAGCGCCACAACTGGCCCTGCTCGAGCAGGTCCTGCTGGTAGCGGAGATATTCCGGCCCAATGGCCTGCAGCAAAACCATGAAGGGGATAACCAGGGCGACAAATCGCCAGTCCGGTGACTGTCGAAGCTGCTGCCACACGGCTACACCAGCTCGTTCATGTCAAAAATCGGGATCAGGATCGCGACCACGATGAACAGCACGACCACACCCATCAACAGGATCATCGCCGGCTCGAACAGCCCGATGAACAGCGCGGTCACGCCGGCGAACTCGTTCTCTTCGGAACGCGCCGAACGCTCCAGCATTTCGCCGAGCTTGCCGCTGGACTCACCGTTTTGAATCAGTTGCAGTACCAGCGGACTGAAATAGCCGGTGTTATCCAGCGCGACCGAGATGTGCTCGCCTTCACGCACCCGGTCGGCCGCCTTTTGCACCGCCTTTTTGATCGGTTGATTGTTGATGACCTCGGTCGAGATGTGCATCGAATCCAGTGCGGTGACCCCGCTCGACACCAGGATACTCATGGTTCGGGTATAGCGCGCGGTGTTGGCGAGCCGCGCCAGGTAGGAGATATAAGGCAGGCGCAGGTAAAAGGCATCGCGCATTTCGCGAAACTTCGGGATTTTTACCAGCTGGGCATAAACGAGGGCGATCACGATCATCGCGATCATCAATTCAACGCCGTAATTCTTGAAGAAATCGGATATGGCGATCAGCCATGTGGTCACCAGCGGCAGCTCCTGATCGAAACCTTCGAAAACCTGCACGATCTTGGGCACGACGAATGTCAGCAGCGCCGCTACCAGCCCGAAGGCGACCACGCTCAGCATGATCGGGTAGATCAGCGCCTGGCCGGTGCGGCGTTGAAGATCCTGCCTCGCCTCCATGTGATCGGCGAGGCGCTCCATGACGATATCGAGCAATCCCGATTGCTCGCCGGCGTGCACCGATGCGCAATACATCGTATCGAAGACGCGCGGGAACTCGCGCAATGCCTCGGACAGTGAATAACCTTCCAGCACGCGCGCGCGTACCGCGAGCAGCACGCGCTTGGCGGCGGGTTTGGGGGTTTGCCGCGACACCGCGTAATAGGCGGATTCGACGGGTTGACCGGCGCTGATCAGGGTGGCCAGCTGGCGCGTGATCAACGACAGGGTCTGCACGTTGAGCTTGTCGCGACGCCGGCGCTCGCCACCGCTTTGCTGGCGTGAGCTGACTTCACCGATCTCGAGTGGCATCAGTCCCATACCGCGCAGTTGCTGGCGCGCCTGGCGCGCCGTATCCGCCTCGATCAGACCTTTGCTGGTTTTACCATTGGCATCAATGGCCTGGTATTCGAACGCAGCCATGGTCGCCCTAGCCGGTCTCAGCCATGCCGGAGCCAGGCCTGCGCAGGGATATTACCTTGCCTCCACCGATAACGGGGTAACTGCCCTTAGCCTCCATCACGAGTTACCCGCAAAACTTCGTCGATCGTCGTATCTCCCTGCAATACGCGGCGAATGCCATCTTCGCGCAAACTCTGGCTGCGGGTACGACAATACGCTTCGAGTTTGGGCTGACTCGCGCCATCGTGAATCATCGTCGACAGGTTGTCATCGACTTCGATGATTTCGTAGATTCCGGTGCGGCCGCGAAACCCGCTCTGGCCGCATTCGTGGCAGGCGCCGGCCTTGTAGATTTCATCGTCGGGGGTTATCGCAAAACCGTTGATCTGCTCGACATCCAGCCGCGTGGCGGACTTGCAGTTCGGACATAACTTGCGCACCAGGCGCTGCGATATCACGCCGAGCAGCGTCGACGACAGCAGGAAGGGTTCCACGCCCATATCCTGCAGGCGCGTGATCGCACCTACCGCCGAGTTGGTGTGCAGGGTCGATAACACCAGGTGTCCGGTGAGACTTGCCTGCACCGCAATCTGCGCGGTTTCGCCGTCGCGAATCTCGCCGACCATGACCACGTCCGGGTCCTGCCGCAGGATCGCCCGCAACCCCCTGGCAAAGGTCATGTCGACCTTGGTATTTACCGGGGTCTGACCAATTCCGTCGAGGTCGTACTCTACCGGGTCCTCGACCGTCAGGATATTGCGACTGGAATCGTTCAATACCGACAACATCGCATACAGCGTGGTGGTCTTTCCCGAACCGGTGGGGCCGGTGACCAGGATGATGCCGTGTGGCTTTTGAATCATGGCCGCGAGTCGTTTCTCTTCGTCCGCGCCCATGCCGAGCTGCTTCAGATCGAGCCTGCCAGCCTGCTTGTCGAGCAGGCGCATCACCACGCGCTCGCCGTGCCCTGACGGCAGCGTCGATACGCGAATATCGACCGGGCGATTGGCGACCTTGAGCGCAATTCGACCGTCCTGCGGCAGGCGCTTTTCGGCAATATCGAGATGCGCCATGACCTTGATGCGCGACACCAGCAGGCTTGCAATCTGGCGTGGCGGTTCCAGCACTTCGCGCAGCACACCGTCGACGCGGAAGCGAATCGACAGGCGTGACTCGAACGGCTCGACATGGATGTCCGAGGCATTTTCCTTGATCGCCTCGGTGATCAGCGCATTGATCAATCGGATGATCGGTGCATCGTCATCACTTTCCAGCAAGTCCTCGGGCTCGGAGAGTTCACGCGCCACGTCATCGAGATTGAGCTCCCCGCCAATCTTCTCGGCCTCGTTGAAGGAAGTTTCACGATTGCTCTCGAAGTGCTGACCGAGCAGTCGATTGAACTCCATATCGGACTCGACCTCGATTTCGTCGATCATGCCGAGCACGCGCTGCACCTCGCTCACCGCGCCAACGGGCGCGCCGCTCTTGAGCGTCAGGCGCAGCTTGCCGGTCACCGGCGAAGTCGCGGCGATCACGCCGTAGCGCTTGCAGAATGAATAAGGGAGTTCGCCTGTTGAAGCCATTTGATAACTTATCTACGTATGTGACTGAATTATAATAGGGTTCAAATGCCTATTTGACCACAATTCCCCCAAAATAATCCCAACTATTCCAAATAAACCCGATCCCTCACTGCCATCCCGCGGCGTCGGACCGGCGAAATCCAGTCAAACAACAAACGAACAAAGTAAACAATACGGATTCGATATAGAGTGGATCACGGCTTTCACCGGGATGACAAATTATCTGTCGCCGACCTGGTTCAACTGTTCCCCCCGTCCAATCGCAAAATATCGCAAGCCATGCGATTTAACCATGGCTGGATCGTAGAGGTTCCTGCCGTCAAAGATCGCCTTGTCGGATAACTGCTCGGCGAGATGGTTGAAATCCGGGCTCCAGAAATTCTTCCATTCGGTCACGATGGCAAGCGCATCGGCACCTTGTACCGCCTCTTCCGCCGTTTCGCACAATACCAGGCCCGCCATGTCGCCATAGATCTTGCGCGTTTCATCCAGCGCCACCGGATCGAAAGCGCGCACGCTCGCCCCTTCCGCGATCAGGCGCTCCAGCAAGACTCTACTGGGTGCTTCACGCATGTCGTCGGTGCGCGGTTTGAATGAAAGCCCCCAGATCGCGATGACCTTACCCTTCACCTCATCGCCATAAAACTTGCTGATCTTTTCGTAGAGTTTTTCTTTTTGCCGGTTATTGGTGGCTTCGACCGCATCGAGCACCTGTGCATCATAGCCGATGGATTTCGCCGTGCGGCTCAGTGCCTGCACGTCCTTCGGGAAACAGGAACCGCCATAGCCAACGCCCGGATAAATAAACTGAAAGCCGATGCGATTATCCGAACCGATACCCTGGCGCACGTGCTCGATATCGGCGCCTACGCGCTCGGCGATATTAGCTATTTCGTTCATGAAGCTAATCTTCGTCGCCAGCATCGCATTGGCCGCATACTTGGTGAGTTCCGCCGAGGGAATATCCATCGCGATGATCCGATCGCGGCTACGGTTGAAGGGCGTATACAGCATACGCAACAGTTCGGTGGTACGCGGATTGTCGGTGCCGATTACGATGCGATCGGGTTTCATGAAATCTTCGATTGCGGCGCCCTCCTTCAAAAACTCGGGATTCGACACCACGTCGAATTCGAGCGACACTTTTCGCTCGGCCAACACTTCGCTGACCTTTTCATGCACTCTCCTGGCAGTGCCGACCGGCACCGTCGACTTGTCGATGATGATCTTGTATTCGTTAATGTGCCGGCCGATCGACTCTGCCACCGCCAGCACGTACTGCAGGTCGGCCGAGCCGTCCTCTCCCGGCGGCGTGCCGACCGCGATCATCTGGAACAGCCCGTGCCCAACCGCCTTTTCCAGGTCGGTGGTGAACTCGATGTTGCCCTGCTCGCGTGCGCTCTGGATAAGTTCGTCGAGCCCTGGTTCGTAAATCGGTATCTCGCCGTTGTTTAGGCGCTCGATCTTGCCCTGGTCGATATCCATGCAAACGACGTGATTGCCGGCATCGGCAAGACAGGCTCCGGTCACGAGACCGACATAGCCCGATCCAAAGATAGTTACATTCATGTAGTTGGAAACCCTGGTTAGTTATGCAGAACTGAAAGAAGTCGCATGAATATTACACTATTTTCAAGTAAAAACTGTTCACAGCGTCACCCATACTAGACTACTTACCGTTCCTTCCATGTGAAAGGCATGTTTATCAAATTTGAATCCATATAGTGGTCCTGTACTGCTGCGATTTGCAACTCACCCCTCATTTGGGTCTATAATTTTGTCACAGCCCCAAATTTTGTGATTAGCATCACCGTTTCGCCGCCTTTGATGCCTATATTGATGCACCTGGGTGGATAAAAGCTGCTTAAATTATTAATAAAAAACAGCCTATACAGGGATTCAGGAACACCAGGAAATATTTATGGACCGCAGACGTTCAGCGCATATAGTGCCCGAGATTTACGAGGCCACGATCGATCCCAACCACTGGGATTACGTGGTCACCATGATTGCGAAATTGACGAAGTCCAAATCGGCCTGTCTGTACTACAAGAACAAGGAACTGGAAATTGCCAGCGCCATCGCGCAATTCGGACTGCCCGAAAGCGAGCGCATGAACTTCAACGATCAGTGCGATACGCTCGACGGCATGTTCAGCAACAAGCAAAATGGCAGCAACAAGGAACTTGCCTGTACCCAGTTTTTCCCCGGAAGCAACGGGGTAATGCCGGTCGACTCCGCACTATACACAGACTGGATGAAGCCAAACGGCCTATACCACGTCGGCGGCGCCCAGTTTGTCGACACGGATAGCCACAGAGCCGGAATTGCCATTTTGCGCGACGAAAAGGCCGGTATTTGGGGTGAAGGCGAACTGCGCGTGATCGAAGAGATCCTGCCCCATCTGCGCCGGGCATTGAACATACACTCGGAATTCACCTATCTGCGACTCAGACAGGACGCGTTACTGAAGGGCCTGGATCGCCTCGTAATCGGGCTCATCCTGTACGACCACAACGCCCAGCCGGTCTACATCAATCCGACCGCGCGCGCCATCATCGAAGCCCATCCCGGGATGCAGCTAGTGGATGAAGATCTGATCCTGACCAACGCCGAAGACGAGAAAAATCTGCGTAAAATCATTGTTGATACGGCCGCGATCGATCCCGATGATTCGTGGAAACAAAGCGTTGCCATTGGCATCACGCACCCGGATGTCGAAGCGCCGTTGCCGCTTCTGATTACGCCGATGCACGCCAACCTGATCACCTCGGATCTCGATTACGATGGAGCGAAGGTCGCCGTATTTCTCAGCGATCCGAACATGCAGCAACCGATCTCCATC
>Ga0209536_100004994_pt1 | contig 20812 bp, 17 predicted proteins | sample DeeMarSeWOR28_12_FD_187461 | JGI IMG/M metagenome (GOLD analysis project Ga0209536, IMG submission 187461) | Marine sediment microbial communities from White Oak River estuary, North Carolina - WOR-2-8_12 (SPAdes) (version 2) | ecosystem: Environmental > Aquatic > Marine > Intertidal zone >... | reverse complement strand
CAGGTCGATTTGTTTCTTACCAATAGGATTCTGGGTTTTCCCGTCTTCATCTTTTTTATCTGGGCCATGTTTCAGCTGACCTTTACCGTTGGAGCCTATCCAATGGAATGGATAGACGCCGGGGTGAGCTGGTTTGGAGCCGTTGTGAGCGCGCTACTGCCAGCGGGGCTCCTGCAGGACCTGCTGGTAGACGGCATAATCGCCGGCGTGGGCAGTGTAATCATTTTTTTGCCCAACATTTTGATTCTCTTTTTCTGTATTGCCGTGTTTGAGGATACGGGCTACTTGGCGAGAGCCGCTTTTATCATGGACAGGGTAATGCATGTCATTGGGCTGCACGGCAAGTCCTTTATACCCCTGCTCATGGGTTTTGGTTGCAATGCTCCGGCGATCATGGCTACGCGCACCCTCGAAAGCGAGCGTGATCGGTTGCTGAGTATCCTGATCAACCCTCTGATAAGTTGTTCAGCCCGATTGCCCGTATATATACTGCTGGCTGGGACATTTTTCGGAGCCAGTGCCGGCAACGTCATCTTCAGCATCTATGCCCTCGGCATTGCCTTGGCCATAGCCATGGGCAAGCTCTTCAGTGTCACTCTTTTCCGGGGTGATATAGCTCCCTTCGTGATGGAGCTTCCCCCCTATCGCGCTCCAACATTGAAGAGTTTGTTAATTCACATGTGGGATCGCAGTCAGATTTTCTTGCGCAAGATGAGTGGGGTGATCCTGGTTGGCTCCATCCTGGTCTGGGTCCTCAGCAGCTTTCCGCGAAGCCCCGATCTGCCTGGGGGCCAGGTTGTGGAGAGAAGGGCCACGAGTGCCACCCAGGAAAGGGTGCTCATCGTTGCTGAATCCCAACAGCCAGCGTCGCCCTCGATGCCGGAGGATAATCTGAAGAATTCGGATATGAACAATGAAGTGGCAAGGCTGGAAGGCAGCCTACTAGGGCGATTGGGCCATTTAATTCAGCCAATCTTTGCTCCCTTGGGTTTTGATTGGCGAACGAGTGTGGCCGTGCTTACAGGATTTGTGGCAAAAGAGATTGTGGTGAGCACTCTTGGAGTGTTGTATGCGGCGGGAGCGGATGTGAACGAGGAGAGTGAAGCATTGCGCCGGTCTTTGCGGGCCTCAGGCATGACCCCTCTGGGGGCATACACTCTCATGGCTTTCGTACTCATTTATATTCCGTGTTTGGCTACGGTGGCGGTGATTCGGCGCGAGACCAATTCCTGGAAGTGGACCGGGTTCAGCATTGGCTATTCCCTGGTCCTGGCATGGATGGTCTCCTTCCTGATCTATCAAGGTGGGAGGATTGTTGGGTTGGGGTAGGAAGTATAACAAGTATAGGGCATAGGGAGGTAATTGCGCATTGCGAATTTTGGGGTGTTATTCTTTAATTTCGAATGCGCCTATTGACCTTACTCCGCAAGAGCTCTAGAGGGCTGGCACCCTCCCTCCGCTTCCGCTCGCTCTGCTGTTCTTGCCGGGCGGAGGTCTACCGGACCGAAAATTATGGCAGCCCGAGCTGCGGATGTAGCCAGCCTTAGCAGGAATATGGGGCAGTCTTATCTGTTGTAGATGGCCAAGGCTGGCCACATACGGTGCTTTGGGAAAATCCCGGCCCTCAATCGCTATCTATATGGAGTTAAGTGTGTGGTCGCTTTCGAAATTCCAATTCCAAGTTCGAATTCCTCCCAGTGGATTCTGACTCCTGAACTGAACCAGCGAGGGCATTTCCCGCAGCTTGCTGCGGGATTAGCCAGCGAACTTTATAAAATGGGTCAATTCCTTACAGTCGAAGATTCCCTGTCAGCCGCAGGCGGACTGCAGGGAGCTTCAATTCTGGCTCCTTTATTTTAAGATATGGCGATGAAAGACTATCAAGTCAAAAGAATGTTCGAGACCATAGCCTTCTCCTATGACTTCCAGAACAGCTTTCTCTCATTAAGAAGGGATTCATACTGGAGGCGAGCAATGGCTCAGTGCCTCAAGTTCCCAGGTGAAGCCTTGGTTTTGGATATGGCTACTGGCACGGCAGAGGTTGCAGTCGAGATATGCAAGTACCACCCACAAGCCAAGGTCGTGGGTGTGGATTTTTCTCCTAGGATGCTCAAAATGGGTCGAAGAAAGGTGAGATCTAGGGGGCTGGAGAGCCGTATTCACCTGAGCTTGGGGGATGGACGTCAGTTGCCGGTGAAAGACGGCTATTTCAATGCTGCGACTATTGCCTTCGGCATCCGAAACATAGAGGAACGAGAACAGGCACTAGCCGAATTCCATCGCGTATTAAAGCCAGGTGGTCAGTTGCTGGTTATGGAATTTGACATCCCCGACGATCTGGTACTGGGAACGATCTACCGGATCTATTTTGATTTCATCATGCCGCCGCTGGGGAATTTGCTGTCGCGGACCAATTATGCTTATAGTTATCTGGCCGACTCGGTACACGGTTTCCCAACTGCAAATGATTTTCTGGAGGAGATTGGCAGAGCTGGTTTCACCTCTTTGGGAATTAAGAAACTCACCTATGGAATTGCTAAGATATTCAGGGGGGTCAAAAGCGCATAGAGCAAAGCGCAGAGGGAGGCGATTTCGAATTTCTAAATGCCAAGGCGAATTTGTTTTTCGGACTCCAACCATCCGGGCGGGTTCCCAGTTTCAGTTGCAGATTTCGCCTTTTAAAATCCGCAATTCGCAATCCGAAATAATCCAGCTTTATGCTCTATTCTTCTCTGCAACGGACGACAGATTACGGACACGAGAGGGTGATACATGAAAGTCAATTGGCCTGAAAGACTATGGGTTAACAGTCCGTTGCGCTATCTCATCCAGCAACGTGAAACCCAGTTCCTCAAAAGGTTGAGGGATGTGGAGCCTGGGACTCGCTGTCTGGAGATTGGCTGCGGTCACGGTGCGGGAGCAAGAATAATTCTAAGAACTTTTCAACCCGAGCGGTTAGATGGCTTAGACGTCGACCCAGCCATGATTCGCTTGGCCATAAAGAGACAGCCACATTGGACAGTTGATCGTCTTCTGTTTTTTGTTGGAGATGCACAGCAACTGCCCTATACCGATGGTAGCATGGATGCTGTGTTCAATTTTGGTATTATTCACCATTTAGAAAACTGGGAGCAGGGAATACGTGAGATCTGCCGGGTTCTCAAGAAGGGTGGAGGGTTCTATTTTGAAGAGATCTATCCTTCACTTTATGCAAATGCAATTACGCGCAGGTTGCTCGATCATCCCACTGAGAACCGTTTTCACGGCCCAGAGTACCGAGCGGCCTTGCAGAAGGAAGGTCTCAGGCTGCTACCCGGCTACAAGGAAACACGGTTTGCTATTCTGGGAGTAGCGGTCAAGGAGTGAACTGGCAGCTGCTAGCTGGAAAAGAAGGAGTTACACTTGAGTGCTGGCAAACTAAAAAACATAATGCCAAAAAGACCTCGGTACCATGAGAGGTTACCGAAAAGACTCAGTGATCGGTTAGCCAGAATCTACCAGAGGCTTCAGGAGGTTCCATATATCAATAAGCAGGAAATGGAGAATTGGCAGGAACGATTCTGTTACTCTCCAGAGCCGGAACGCGAGGCTGCCATATGGGAGTGGATGGCCAACGAGTATGAAAAACGCACAGCTGACATGGAGGACCAGGGAGAAAAGAACCGTTTATTCAAGAAACTCCTGACCGAATCTGTGGACTACGAACCTCTGGGGGTACAGAAGCTACCAGAATGAGGGAAGGGCGCGCGGCACAAGGCGCAGGGCTCAAGGTGGGTTGAGTCATTCGGCGCCGTTTTCCTCTCTCCGCTTCTCCGGGTCTCCGTCTCGCCGTCTCTGTTCTTGGCGTTCCGCTGCAATTTCCTGCTGCGCCTTCCAGGCAGGACAGTACTGGCCATGCCAGGACATGACCTTCCCAAAACGGGTTTCTGGATTTCTCCTGGCATAATTACATAGTGGGCAATTGTCACAGATCTTGCCCATTGTACGCTGAAAACGATTCATCCTTACTACACCTCCTAGGAGTCAGAATCTAGGAGCCAGGAGCCAGATCAATTTCGGATTTCGGATTTCGAATTTTGAATTTCCAACACAGGAATTCAAGAGTCACCTTTTGCCCTATGCTCCATGCCCCATGCGGCTCACGAAGGGAGCCTTATTTTTTTCTTGACAATGTGAAAAGTTTATCATAACATCCGTTCGTCTCCTGCCCAAAAGGGGGATCTTTCCGAGGGAGACTCCTGAAGTTCTCATCAAAGTAGCGGTTTTCAGTTGTTGTATACAAGTCCGTGCTCGTATTCATGCGGTTGTTGGAGTTGGAGTTGCTGATCTGGACCTGTGCGAAAGTTCGTGTGACTGTTCAGTTGAAGGAGTGACAACTTGGAAGGTTCCCCTTTTTTAAATATATCCTCGCCTAGGTTTTTTCAACATTAGACTGCTACTCACATTGTTATGAGTCCGTATTCTGTCGCATCTCATTTTAATTTCATTCACCACATGGCACATAGCCCTGAGAGCCGAGCGCCTTTTCAATGGTTCTATGTTCTATGTGATAAGATTTCCCATGGACGACGGACAACTATGAACGGACACCGCCAGGATGGCGGCTTCGTCGATTGTTGCTATTATTGATCCTGGAATTTCGTACAGGGCCGGGTCCGTTTGCCAGTACAGCAGAAACCACCTCAGCACCGAAGTACCGATTTACCTCTTCAATCAGGCTCCGATCAGGTTTCACTCTGATTCTATCACCCAATCGTATGACGGCCTCACAGTGCTCGTCCGTGCACAGATGCACGTATGCCTTGCAATCGCCTTTGTGGCGTCCTAAAATAGCTTTCAGATCAGCCAGATTTTCTTTGGTGACTGTTTGCGCCGGGAGTTTAATGTGAATTGCTTGGGTCATATGCTCCTTGGCTTCCAGGAGGGTGAGAATGCGTTGTGCTATGATCTTGGCTCCCTTCTCCTCCTGCTGTACAGTGCCCACAATCAGCAAGGGATCATCCACATCAAGGAGATGGCGGCTACTCTGATAGGTGTCGCTAAATATAACCACCTCCACAGCACCTTTGCGGTCTTCCAGGGTTAGAAAGGCCATGCGGTCACCTTTTTTCGTGGTAATCTCCTTGAGATCGGCATTGAGACCACAAAGGATTATTTGGATTCCATCAGTCTTGTCAGTAATACTTGAGATTTCCACAATGTGGAAAGCTTTCATTTCTTTTTGGTAAGCGTCGAGGGGATGACCGCTAAAGTAAAAACCGAGAGCCTCTTTTTCCATGGCAAGCTTCTGCCGGTGGTTCCATTCAGGGAGATTGGGTAAAGGGGGCTCGGAGTTACGCTGCTGACCGGCAAAAGTGCCGAACATACTTATCTGGCCGCTCAAACGATCTTTCTGAATGGTTTGCGCCATCTCCATTGCCTCTTCCAGTGCGGCCATGACTTGACTCCGCACGGGGTGAAGAGAATCAAAAGCGCCGCACTTGATGAGGCTTTCCACTACGCGACGGTTGACGCGTTGCAGATCAACCCGTTCGCTGAACTCATAAAGAGATGAGAACGGGCCACCATCAGCCCTTGCCTCAATAATAGACTCCACAGCAGCCGCACCCACGTTTTTTACCGCACCGAGGCCGAAGCGAATACTGTCACTCACTACGGTGAAGTCCCATTCGCTCAGATTTACATCAGGAGGAAGTATTTCCAACTCCTTTTCCCGGCACTCATTCAGGAGCTTGACCAAGTTGTCGGAGTTGCTCAAAAAGCTATTCAACAGTGCCGCCATATATTCCAGAGGATAGTGGGCTTTGAGATAGGCTGTCTGGTAGGCTATAAGCGCATAGGCGGCACTATGGGATTTGTTGAACCCATAGCCGGCGAATTTTTCCATGAGATCAAAAATGTGCGCAGCTTTTTTGAGATCAATACCGTTTTCCTCGGCTCCTGCAAGAAAACGATCGCGCTGTGCCGCCATCACCTTCGGGATTTTCTTGCCCATGGCTCGCCTCAGAATGTCGGCTTCGCCGAGGCTGTAATTGGCCAGGACACTGGCAATCTCCATTACCTGTTCCTGATAGAGAATGACCCCGTAGGTGTCCCGGAGAATATCCCGCAGTTGCTCCAGTTCGTAGCTGACTTTTATATTACCGTGCTTTCCGTTGATAAAGTCGTCCACCATACCGCTCTCGAGGGGACCGGGGCGGTAGAGAGCAACCAGGGCGGTGATGTCGTTGAAATTCTCAGGCCTTAGCCGTACAACCAAGTCGCGCATTCCAGAGCTTTCCAACTGGAACACGCCGGTTGTATCCCCGCGGCTCAGCAGTTCATAGGTTTCCGGATCGTCCAGGGGCAGGCCACGCATGTCCAGTTCGACACCATTATTCTCCTTGATGAGTCTTACGGCGTTGTCGATGACTGTAAGGTTGCGCAATCCCAAGAAGTCGAACTTGATAAGGCCGGCCTTCTCTACGTATTTCATCGGAAACTGAGTCACCACTTCGCCCTTGGGACCCTTATAGAGAGGCATGTACTCAACGATGGGAAGATCTGAAATAACAACGCCGGCGGCATGGGTAGAAGCATGACGTGTGAGGCCCTCCAGGGCCAAGGCCACATCGAAAAACTCTTGGAGAGCCGGATCTTTGCGAAGTTCCTTGAATCGGGGCTCAGTCTGGAAGGCTTTTCTGAGCGTCATGTTGAGAACAGGAGGGATGAGTTTGGCAATCTTGTCCACATCTCCATAAGCCATGCCGAGGGCGCGGCCCACATCACGGATAACAGCTCGCGCCTGCATCGTCCCGAAGGTGGTGATTTGGGCAACCCGATCTTTGCCGAAATGTTTCGAAACATACTGCAGGACCCGGTCCCGGCCATTCATGCAAAAGTCAACGTCGATGTCCGGCAGGCTCAGCCGTTCCACATTGAGAAAGCGCTCGAAGATCAGGCCATGAGCGATGGGATCGAGATCAGTAATGCCAAGGCTATAAGCTACCAGGCTGCCAGCCGCAGACCCCCGACCAGGGCCGACAGGTATCGAATTCTCTCTGGCAAACCTAACGAAGTCTGCGACTATGAGAAAGTAGGTGCTAAATCCCATCTCTTGGATGACCGAGATCTCGTGGGCCAGACGGTGGCGATATTTTTCTTCCTCCTCAGCGCTGAATGCTGGTTGTTTTCTACGAATTTCTTCAAGCCTTTTGGCAAAGCCCTCCTCCGTTTCCCGTTCAAAACGGGACTCTGCCGAGTCACCGGGTTCCAGAGGGAACTTTGGGAAGTGAGGTTGATCAAGTTCTAAACTGACGTGGCAGCGTTCCGCTATTGTCAGGGTATTCTGAAGGGCAGAAGGGACATCGTGGAAGGTGGACCACATCTGCTCAGGAGATTTGAAATAAAGCTCACTGGATGAAAAACGCATACGTTTTTCATCCAGTACTGTCTTTCCTGTCTGGATGCAGAGGAGCACGTCGTGGGCCTTTGCATCTTCTGCTCTCAGGTAGTGGCAGTCATTGGTTGCAACCAGAGGAATGCCGGTTTTTTCACTGAGGTGGATGAGATCCCTGTTGACTATCTCTTGTTCTGCCATCCCTGTTGCCTGAAGTTCCAGGAAGAAATTATCCTTGCCGAAGATATCGCGATACTCCATTGCTGCCTGTTCGGCCCGGGTATAACTGGCCGCCAACAGCTGGGATGCCACCTCTCCATGTAAACAAGAAGAAAGGCCAATGAGCCCCTCGTGATAAGTGGTGAGCAGTTCCTTGTCCACCCTGGGTTTGTAGTAGAAACCTTCGAAGTTGGCGAGGGTCAGGAGCTTGAGCAGATTTCGATAGCCCGTATTGTTCTCAGCCAAAAGAACAATGTGATGGTTTCGTGCGCTACCGTGACTCTCTCCACGATCCCGGCGGCTCTTTGGCGCTACGTAGATCTCACAACCCAAAATGGGCTTTATCCCAAATTCGTTGGCTTTTACATAAAATTCGAGAGCGCCGTGCATGTTGCCGTGATCAGTGATGGCGACGGCAGACATGCCAAATCCCGCGGCGGTCCTGAGCATGTCAGTGATGCGGATGGCACCGTCTAGAAGGCTGTACTCGCTATGCACATGTAGGTGGACGAATTCTTGAGGCATACGAGCGGTTCCTTAGCTTCGAAGCACGAAATAGTTACGGTTTCGTTATTTGAGATGTGGGATGCGGCAGCGAGAAATGCTGTATCTTACATCCCAAATCTCACAGCGTACATCCCTTTTGTAGAAGACGTTCAGAACCTCGGATTTAGAGGGTTACTTCTTCCTCTAGCCTCAGCTGGAGTTCCTGCACGGGAATCGAATGGATTACGGCCTGGCCAATATTGGAAATAAGGACAAAGTGACAAATGCCTGCCTGGATCTTCTTATCTTTTTCCAAGGCGGACAACAATGATTCAGAATGTATATCCCCTGGCAGCTCAGTGGGCAACCCTAAGTTTCGGATTAATGCCAAAGCACGATCTGTTTCATTCTTTGTGAGCCCGGCCCACCGTTGGGAGAACCGGATGGCAACTGCCATTCCTGCAGCCACGGCCTGTCCGTGGGTTATTTTGTAATTGGCCGCCGCCTCTAGGGCGTGTCCTAAAGTGTGGCCGAAGTTCAAAATACGTCGCAATCCACTTTCACGCTCGTCCCGATTCACTACCCGGCACTTAACCGCACAGGCCTTGGCGATGATAGTTTCCAAAAGCGGATTGCGAGTGTCAAGAAGGTCAACCCCTTCCCTTTCCAGAATTGAAAAAAGTTCAAGATCTTCGATGAGGGCAGCTTTGATAACCTCGGCAAATCCGTCGCGCCTGGCGTCAGAGGAAAGAGAGGTCAAAACGTCAAGATCGGAGAGCACAAGCCGAGGTTGATGGAAGGCGCCTAACAGGTTCTTACCTGCAGGTAGATCGACACCGGTCTTTCCCCCAAGGGAGCTGTCCACTTGGGCGAGCAGGGTAGTTGGAACTTGAATGTAGGGGATACCTCGCATATAGATGGCAGCAGCAAAGCCGGTGATATCCCCAACTACACCGCCCCCAACTGCCAGTAATAGACTGCTGCGGTCAAAGCCCTGAGCAAGGAGCTGCTGACAGAGGTCGAGGACTGTTCCCATGGTCTTTGCGCTCTCACCCGGAGGTAATGCAATCAAGGTTGTATCAATGGAGTTAGACCGCAGTTGATTTTGCACTGGTTCGGCCACCAGCGGTCTCACCACCTCATCAGTCACCAAACCAAAAGAAGAAAAGCTTCCCAGCTGTTGTATTTCGCTGTGAAGACTATCTAAAATACCCCGACCCACGAGTACATCGTATGAACGGTCTGTTTCGCTCTTTATTTCCAGCCGAATGCGTTTCATGGCTCGCTCGATTAGCTTGCCGCATGGCGCATAGCGGGAAGCGCATGGCGTCTGGTGAACATTGAAAGGGAAACGGTTAAGGGAATCTATTTCATTACTCAACGTTCATATTTTGGTGCCAGCCTGTCCCGGGCCTACTAGCTGCCGGCTGCTTGATGATTGCGGTCTTCAAGCAATTTCGCCTTTTGTTTCTCCGTCAGAATGGGGAGAATCTCATCGACCATCTGGGTGAATTGCGTGGGGAACAAAGCTTGCTGGCCGTCGCTCAATGCCTTTTCTGGCTCATGGTGTACTTCCACCATCAGACCATGGGTTCCAGCAGCCACAGATGCCCGACTCATGGGGATCACCTGGTCCCGGCGGCCGCAAGCATGGCTCGGATCGGCGATAACTGGAAGATGACTTTCCTTTTTAACCACCGGGATGGCACTCAGGTCCAAAGTGTTGCGGGAATGGTCGGCAAAAGTGCGGACGCCGCGCTCGCAGAGAATCACATTTCGATTCCCCTTGGCCATGACGTATTCGGCAGCCATGAGCCACTCCTGGATGGTTGCGGCCAAGCCACGCTTGAGGAGAACAGGTTTCCGAGCCTCGCCGGCTCGATTGAGCAAGGAGAAGTTCTGCATATTCCGAGCACCGATCTGGATGATGTCGGCATACTCTTCGACCAGATCGCACTGTTCGTGGTCCATTGCCTCGGTGACAATGTATAACCCCGTTTCCTCTCTCACCTTGGCGAGAATCTTCAGCCCTTCTTTTCCCAATCCCTGAAAACTATAGGGTGAAGTGCGAGGCTTGTATGCACCGCCCCTAAAGATCCGGGCGCCTTGGCTCCGAACTGCGCGGCCAATAGTGAGAGCCTGTGTCTCGCTCTCAACTGCACAGGGACCAGCAATGATCACGAAATGATCGCCGCCGATGGCAACGTCCCCGATTTGCACGACAGTGTCGGTCTGTTCGAACTCTCGACTTACGAGCTTATAGGGCTTAGAAACAGGGATGGTCTCTTTCACCCCGGGCAGGAGAAGAAAGGGGGCAGGGTCGACTGGACCTCTGTTTTGAAGAATGCCTATGGCGGTACGCTCACCGCCCTCTATTACTCGAGCAACATTACCTTGCCGTTCGATGGCGACGACGACCTGAGCAATTTCTTCTTCGGTGGCATAGCTGCTCATAACCACCAGCATTTGAATCTCCTTTCATTGGAAACCAGACCGAGCTCTGAGACGGTGCGGAGGGTTATGACGATCTGACGAAGTGTCATCTCTAGCGGGTGAGCATCCCTCTAACACGGAGGACTAGTGCGTGTCAACGAATTAAAAAGCTGGTCTTCCCCTTTCGACGTGTAGAGCATGAAAAGATTATTCCAAATTTCGGATTTACAAATTACCTACTGGATTCTGGCTCCTAGGTTCTCAGCTTATCGCGGCTGGAAAGCCGATCCCACAGTAAAAACTACCAAGAACTAGACCAAAATGATTTAAAACAGGTTCTCTCTCACTGGGGATACAAGCCTCGAAGCAACATGGCCTCCGCCACCCGTTTCACCGCAATCATATATGAGGCCATCCGCATGTTCACCTTCTCAGTCTGGGAAAGATGCCAGACGTTTTCGAAGGCACGATCCATAATTCCCTTGAGCTTGGAATTCACTTCCTCTTCAGTCCAAAAATAACGTTCCAACCCTTGCACCCACTCAAAGTAGGATACGGTAACCCCTCCTGCGTTGGCGAGAACATCAGGCAGGTGATACTTGCCCCGGTCATAGAGGATGTCATCAGCCGCCGGAGTTGTGGGGCCATTGGCTCCCTCAGCAATAATATCCGCCTTGATACGGTCGGCATTTCTTTCGGTAATCTGATTGTCCAACGCTGCCGGTATAAGAACCGTGCACTCCAGTTCGAGCAACTCCTCGTTGGTGAGGCTGTCTGCACCAGGATATTCTTGCACAGTACCGGTTTCATTCTTATGTGCCGCCAAATGCCGGGGGTCTAAACCTTTAGGGTTGTAGACTCCACCTCTACTGTCACTGGCTGCAACGATCGTGGCTCCAGCATCGTGCAGAATGTGGGCAGCGTGATAGCCAACATTACCATAGCCTTGAACCGCAACTGTTTGTTCATTCACATCTCGATTCAATCGTTTGAGCATTGAGTAGATGGAAAATACACAGCCACGGCTGGTGGCCTCATTCCGGCCCAGAGATCCCCCAACAGGTATGGGTTTGCCGGTAACCACGCCGGGTTCGGCATAGCCAATGGACATGCTATAGGTGTCCATGATCCAGGCCATTATCTGCGGATTCGTATAAACGTCAGGTGCCGGAATGTCAGTCCTGGGACCAAATACATTCACGAGTTCAGAGGTATAGCGGCGGGTCAAATGTTGCAGTTCGGTCCGCGACATCTGCTTGGGGTTGCAGGCGACCCCCCCTTTGGCTCCCCCATAGGGGATATCCACCACCGCACATTTCCAGGTCATCCACATGGAGAGGGCAGTTGTCTCATCCAGGGTGACATCAGGATGGTAGCGGATGCCACCTTTCGCAGGACCACGGGAGGTGTTGTGGTGTACACGATAGCCTGTAAAGACCTCAACATTACCGTCATCCATCCGCACCGGGCAGGATACTATGTAACATCGAGCCGGAAGGCGAAGCCGCTTGTGAATAGATGGGTCCAAGTTGATTCGTTCGGCAACCAAGTCAAGTTGGCGGACAGCAACGTCCAAGGCATTTTCTGTGCCACTCATTATCTCTCTCCTTTCTAGAAACGCGCATAGCGCCAAGCGCATGGCGCATAGCGTTTATCCACCAATTATCTACCCAGTAATCTATGCAAATTCTTCTTTTTCCAGGCTTGCAACATATCATAATGCCGATATCGTTTTTCAAGCTGACGGAACCTTCTGGTGTGTGCTATTTTGCGGCGGTTGTGATGCTCAACTCCTAAGTGATGGTGCAGCATCTCGTGGTAAACGATACCCATGATGACATACTTTGGTACGTAGCTCTTATCGAGCGCAGGATGGACGCGAATTGTATTGGTTCTCTCAGAGTAACTGGCAAGCTTGATGGAATTTTGGTTGCGGACCCTCCTGTTGGCTCCCCAGGTGATAGGGCAGTGAATCTTGTTTGCGAAGTATTCACGATTGACTTGGTCAAACAGAGCATTGAGATCGAAGAAGCGTCCCTTCGAGCGCACTATAGTCTGCCGGGACATACGAGGAGATTGCTTTATCTTATGCGAGTTGGCGTTAACAAAGCTTCGTAAAACCGAAGGTGCTTTCCTATTGCGGCTATTGACGAAGCGAGCCAGGGATTTCAAGACTCCAGTGTTTGCCTCGAGAAACATGTGATGAAGACGCATTTTATAGCCACTGTTGGTGGGCTTGATGTGTATCATCGAGTGGGTGTTGTCGGTGATGGTGAGATGGACCGGTTTCTTAACCAAACGGGAGAGGTTCTCCTGGAGATGGGTGACATCCTTCCGGTTGAGCTTTTCCATGCAGTTACTCAGGTGGATTCTGGCCCGGATAATTCATGAAGTATCCGGGCTAGACTTTTGTCTTACCTCCTGCCGGACTTTTCTGTGCACTTCTAACAGAAAATGGATGACAAATACCAGCATTAATTTCTATTCTAGCACGAGTCCGCAGTAGACACCTTGATTGACATGATGATGGTGATCTTAACGGTTGTGGATAAACCCCACCCCTACGCTCCCTGCGTTTGCTAGCAGTCGTAGGGGCGGGGTTTACCCCCGCCCGCTAGCAGCTCTGATCTGAAAACCATTGTGAGGTGACCAGATGGATTCGAAGATTAAGGACGCAATACAACGGCAAGTGGAGAAAGAACCTTTCGCCGAGAAGCTCGGTCTAAAACTAATCGACGTGGACGAAGGCTATGCCCGTGTTGAGATGAAATGTACTACAGAGATGGAAAACATCTTCCAGATGACTCACGGCGGGGCCATATTTACTCTCATCGACGAGGCATTCGAGATCTCGTGCAATTCACACGGCACCGTGGCCGTGGCGCTCAATGTAAATATTACCTACCACAAGGCTCCATCCCCGGAAAGCACCCTGCGGGCTGAGTCCAAGGAGGTGTCAAAGACCCGGAGGACCGGCAACTATTACATCACCGTGAAAGATGATAAAGAGAATCTCATTGCTAGCTGCCAGGCACTCGCTTACAGAGTGGGGGAAAAGTTGCCTTTTCTCGAAGATTGATCTCAATACCGCCTCGAAACTCCTCATGCTATCACCTTGATGTTGACCAATTCATAATTTCGTACTATTGCTGATATCGATAACCAATAGTTTTGATATTATATATTTCTATGAATCTTGGATGGAAGGGTGAACTGCTGATGCTCTCATCCTATCCGTATTTCATCAACTTCGGCTAACATACGATTTCACTATTCTAACCCTCCGTAGGCGGTGACCTCGTGTCGTGCATGTTCTTTTCCTGGAGGGGCAACAATGAAAAGAAGTCTAAGTAAGGCTAAGCTAATAGGTGTTTGGCCATTGCACCTGAGAACCAGATCAGTGCTAGCCTTCCTACTCATAAGCTTTTTCGCCTTTTCAGGTCGAGGACATGGTACAACGAATACTCAGGCCCAAGCCTTGGCACAGGTGCAAGAAGAGGCCAGGAAGGGAAACTATCGGCTTATAGCCCCTGAGACAATCAAAGCTCAGTTTCTCAAGAATCCCGCTCCTCTCTTTCTCGTGGACACACGGCAAGAGTGGGAGTACCAGCGGGAGTACATTCAGGACGCGGTGAATCTGCCGGTAACCCCCTCTTGGTGGACCCAGTATTCTCCCTGGGCCCGGTCCGAGATGAAAAAGCTCCTCGGACCTGACAAGAAGCGGCAGGTAGTATTTTACTGAGACGGTCTCACCTGAGTCCGCAGCGACTCGGCGGCCAGGCTGGCCGTTCGCCTCGGTTATAAAAACGTCTATCGCTACGCTGAAGGGCTACCAGATTGGAAAGAGATGGGTTTACCCACGGGAAATGGGCAAATCTCGGTGGTGCAGCCCTCGGGAATCGGTGCGCCAGGTTCCAAACTTTTCCAATCAAGCTTACTTCTGACCCTTGTGGGAGTCTTTTTCGGCGGCCTTGCCCTCAACCTCACTCCCTGTGTCTACCCACTGATTCCTATAACGGTATCCTATTTTGGTGGACGTGGCATAGATAAAGCCGGCCTTCTCGCTGTTCACAGTCTTTTCTTCCTGCTGGGTCTAGCTGTTACCAACTCCACTCTGGGGGTGGTGGCTGCCCTCACTGGTGGTCTCTTGGGGGCGGTGCTCCAGCACCCGGCTGTTCTTATTGTACTAGCCATGATTCTTGTGGGACTGGCCCTGAGCTTTTTCGGTCTGTGGGAACTCAGACTTCCAGGATTTCTCACCCAGGCTGCATCCAGGTCGTATGGCGGTTATGGTGGCAGTCTTTTTATGGGCCTTACCCTGGGAGTGGTAGCTGCCCCCTGTATCGGTCCTTTCTTGATAGGGCTGCTGACCTACGTGGCCAGCACCGGCAATCCTTATCTGGGATTTCTGCTTTTCTTTACTTTGAGCCTCGGCTTGGGCATTCCCCTGGCTACTCTGGCCTTCTTTTCCGGGAAACTGGATAGGCTACCCCGCTCCGGGGAATGGATGATATGGGTGCGCAAACTTTTGGGATGGGTGCTGGTGGCAATGGCCGCTTACTTTATCAAACCCCGTTTCTCTTCACACCTTGCTGGAATCGTTCTGTTGTCAGCGGTCATTCTCATAGCAGGGGTGCATCTTGGCTTCATAGACCGGACAACAGGAACTTTCCGTTTATTTGGCTGGTTGAAAAAAGGAATCGGTATAGTTCTCATCCTGCTTGCCACCCATCAGATTGTCTCCACTGTCTCCAGGGGACCTGGCGTTACCTGGCAGCCCTACTCTGAGCAACTTTTAAAGAAAGCAACCAGCGTGGAAAAGCCTGTTATCATCGACTTCTACGCGGACTGGTGCGCCCCGTGCCGGGAACTGGAGCAAATCACTTTTCACGATCCTGAAATCGTCAAGCTGGCAAAGAATGACTTTATGATGATAAAGGTTGACCTGACCCGCAAGGGCGATCCAATCAGTGAACATTTGCTGCGCCACTATGATGTCAGAGGGGTACCAACAGTGGTGTTTTTGGACAGAAATGGCAGGGAGCTGCGTGATTTGCGTGTGGTAGATTTTCTGCCTCCGGCGCAGTTTATCAAACACATGGCAATTGTGAGTAACACAGGTTCCTAGCCCGGATGTTTCACGGTCTCGCCACACCAATTCATGAAACATCCGGACTAGAAAGGGGAAATGATGCTGAAAGTCAGGTTCTTTATGAATGAGCCCAATGGTAAGCCATGAAAGCATTTCAAGGAGATGATGCCCAGGCTGGGCCAGAGGTACGAATTAGAAATTGAGACCATATCTAAACCCAACGCAGAATACTTAACCGATGAATATTTCGAGCTGGATCTGCCGGTGGCTCCGGCGGTGATGGTGGATGAGGAAATCGTAGTCGAAGGAACTGACGTGTCTGAACAAGAACTTGAGGCGGTGATTTGTCGACAGCTGGGGCTTCCGCCGCCAGAGCCGCAAAAGAAAGGACTCTTCGGGCGGCTGTTTAAATAATCCTATCCTTTCTGATTACAGACAAGCGATGCTTTAGTAAATCAACCATCTTCTGACCGACACCTTCTTTGCATTTCCCTGGGAGACAGAAACAGATCAACTGTTCTTGAAAGATGTCGCAATTCTGACTCATAAGAAAAGGCAGGGATAAGCGGTATTTGCCATAAAGATTTCCTATTTGACCAATAGCAAAATATACGAAATAATTACTGATGTTAGCAATCAGTGGGGAGCTAATCGCCAAAAAGCTGAGTTGGTTTAAGGAGGTATTTATGAAGAGAAGATTCTTAGTTGTGCCTGTATTGATTTGTTTAATCTTCAGCTCTACGGCACTGGCACAGTCCGGTGTTCCCAAGAAGAAGCAGACAGTTCTTGGCCTCTATTTGACAGCCAAAGAAGCCTTTGCAAAATGGCATGGTAGTTCGGAGAAAGTATATATTTTAGATGTTCGGACCCCGGAAGAATATATATTTGTTGGCCATGCCGCCATGGCTAAGAATATTCCGGTTAAACTCTTCAATCAGCAATTGACAGCTCAGAAGAAGAGACCTGTATTGGAGAACAATCCTGCCTTTGTCTCCGAAATTAAGCAGCACTATAAGGTTGCCGATAAACTTCTTATTATGTGTAGATCAGGTGGTCGGAGCGCTCTAGCGGTCAACCTTCTAGCCGAGACTGGATTCAAGAATGTTTACAACATCACAGACGGATTCGAAGGAGACGCAGTCAAAGACCCGCAGAGCTACTACAATGGCAAGAGGGTCAAGAATGGCTGGCGAAATTCCGGTGCCCCCTGGACCTATAAACTTGAACCCAACCTGATGTATCATCGTGAATAAAGCGCGCTTATACGTCTTGACTTTTCAATTTCGCGAGTTACGCTCTAGTAAGCGGGCAAGAAAAAAGGCCCCAGCGGAAGCAGAGGGGAGGCGATATACATGGCGCAGTCAAGATCCAGCAGTGCTGGAGCGTGTTGCTTCAGTGAAAAGCGGAGGCTGGTAAAGGAGCTGAGCAACTGCGGCTATTGTTCCACCAGCTTCGAAGAGTATAAGCGTTGTAGGCAAGAGGTGAGTCACGAGAGCTGCGACCGCTCCCAGGAATTCATGATTGGCTAACTTCGGATAGCCTCCAAAAAATCGTAACCTACAAAAAGCAAGAAAGCCCGGACATATTCCGGGCTTTTTTGTGCCAATACTGCTTGCTGTTATCCCCCAATGAATCTCTTATCTATGGCAATTGTTACAAAAAGAATATAAGCTTTGATCTGAAAAGAACTCTGGAAGACGAGTGAAATGGTCACGGAGGTGCAACAATGAGACGATGTAAACTCGGAAATCCTTATACAATGTTTGCATTAATGGTTTTGACTCTATTCTTTGCTTCATGTGCAGGTGGGCCCTCAGTAAAGCGGACGGATGTGGATGAGACAATAGATTTGAGTGGTAGGTGGAACGACACTGACTCACGTCTGGTTGCCGAGGAAATGATTTTAGACTGCTTGGAGCGACCATGGCTGGAACGGTACCTAGCAAGCCATGCTGGAAAAGCACCAACGGTGATTGTTGCCACGGTGAAAAATCGGAGCTATGAGCATATCAACACCCAAGTTTTCATCAAGGATCTGGAGCGGGCCCTTATCAATTCAGGTCGGGTACAATTCGTGGCCTCCAAAGATGAACGTATAGAACTAAGGCAAGAAAAGGCTGACCAGCAACAAGGGTTTACAGATCCGGCAACCCAGAAGTCAATGTACAAAGAAGTGGGAGCGGACTTTATGCTTCAGGGCTCCATCAATGCGATCAAAGACGAAATTAAGGGCAAGTACGTGATGCTCTACCAGGTGAATTTGGAACTCATCGAGCTGGAAACGAATCTGAAAAGATGGATCGGCCAGAAAGAAATCAAGAAAGTAGTGAAACGCAGTCGGTATACTTGGTAGCATCGTCCGCTATTCCATTTCCACCCCTCTGACTACTGATTACTGTGTCCATACTCTCTGCGCTATGGGGTTGCGTTTTCACGGGCCACGTATACTGGCAAGCAGATATACGAGTTTTTGGTTGCAGTGTCAGGAATTATAGGCATGCCGGGCAGTACATTCACACACCCTTATGGAGCACCGTACAACCCTGCGAACCGTAATTTCGCTCTCCTTGTGGTGGTTGCATCGGCCTTCCTTGTCTTTGCTAGTCTCTTGGGCTGTGGGATATCCCGCGAACTTACTGCAACAGTTGACGAACTGAACGCGAAAGGAGAGTATTCTCAGGCCCGCGCCTACGTGGAAGAGCACGCCAAGGACTACGGCAAGCGCAATCGGTTGCTGTATCAATTGGACCGAGGAATGTTGGCTTTTTCGGCAGGAGAGTTCAGGGAGGCCATCCAGGCTTTCGAAGAGGCCGAACGGATTATGGATGAGCTCTACACCGTTTCCCTGAGTCAAGAGGCCACCACCTTCGTAATCAATGACAACACCGCGCCATATCGGGGTGAGGATTTTGAGTCAGTTATGGTAAACCTCTTTCTCGCCCTTTCCTATGCAAACCTCTCTCAGATCGAGGAAGCTCTGGTTGAAGCGCGCAAAGTTGACAGTAAACTTACAGCCATCAACCTGCAATACAGCGAAAGTCAAAAGAATGGCTATCAGGAGGATCCTTTTGCCAGGTTGCTCATGGGAATCCTTTACGAAATGGGGCAGAGCAGAAATGATTTAAACGATGCTTACATATCATATAGCCTTGCCCTTCAAGGATATGAAGGAGAATATCAACGATTCGGATTGGCAATTCCAAACGTGCTCGTGGAAAACGCTCTCTCCACAGCGGAGTTCATGGGTGAAGAGGAAGAGAGGAGTTTAAAAGAAAGATTCCCTACTCAACAGTATCTACCCCTGGTCGAACGGAAGGAAAAGGCGGAAGTATTTGGCCTGCACCTCAATGGCAGGGCGCCGGTGAAGGAGCCAGATCTTGTTGTCCTGCCAATGCCTGACGGATTCTTGGTCAAGCTGGCCTTTCCCAGCTACAAACCGGTGCCAAAGGCTATTGTAGGGGCACGATTATACGCCAAGCCTCTTAAAGAAGACACAGCGTTTCAGGCTAACTTCAGCATGGCTGAACCCATAGGGAGGATCGCCGTTGAGAACCTGGAAGATCGGCGAGTTCGCATTGCGGCGAAGACACTGGCGCGAGTGACTGCTAAGTACCTTGCAATAAAAGCTGCACAGCGAGAAGCTAGTGAACAGTTCGGGGGGTTGGCCGGAGTACTCACCGGGGTCACCGGGACCTTACTCGCTTTTGCCAGTGAGGAACCGGATTTACGATCGTGGCGGACCTTGCCGGCGGAAATCCTGATAAGCAAGCTCACCTTGCCGCCGGGTACCTATGAGTTCTGGGCTGAATGCTTTACCGCTTCAGGTGGTGTGGTCCAGAAGGTGGAACTCGGACAGAGAGAATTGGCACCAGGCGAGAAGATATTATTGCAGTTTCGTACCACGGAATAAAGAAAAGGTATAAGGCTCAAGGTTCAGGGCGCACGGTCAACAAAAGGAGCTAGTAGCCAGTAGTCAGAATCCAGTTGTGCCAAGAGCATAGCGCATGGAGCATAGGGTCAATGGCGAAAGGGCACAAGCTTGGAGTTGGAGGTCTGAGGTTTAAGGTTTGAGGCAAAAAATATTCTAGGTAGACAAAGAATCTTGTGCTTTTAACCTCTTACCTCAAGCGAAGGTGAGCAGAGAGAACCTGAGCGATCCTCCACCCTCAATCCATGGCTGCCAGCTGCTTACTGACTTTTACCGCGGGCGGCGATCCTGAATTCCTCCACCACCTGATCATTCCTGATTCCATATGCCCGATCGAATAGATTCACGACAGCACAGGCATGATTAGGAATAATCCGCACTTTGTCGCCGATGTCGAGGTCGACCTTGGGATCGAGAGTCAGAATTCCATGTTCTTCTGAGAGCCTTGCCAATATCGCTTTCTTGCCCAACACCATACCAAAACCCGTTACCATTTCTTTGCCGTGCGCGCCCTTATCCAAACCGAAGGCCTTGCTCCCTCCATCTAGGACCGCCCTCTCTTTCTCAGGTCGGCTAATAACGGTGGCCACGATGGACAAAGCGCATTCCTCCCGAGTTGCCGCGCCGAGAGACACCTGTATGGCATCGTGAAAAATGTAATTGCCCGGGCGGATCTCATTGACAGCCTCATGCCCCTGCCAGACCTTCATCGTTGGAGTGGATCCCACGGAGACAATATCGGCAGAAGTTCCGAACTCCGAAAAGGCTTGCGCGGTCTCCGCCATTATTGTGCTTTCATGGCGGCTGACTTCCTTCACTTCCGAGAGAGAACCTGCACCGTATACCTGACCGGCGTGGGTGAAGATTCCCTTGAACCTGAGAGAGGGAAGGGTATCTATAGCTTGAAAGAGCTCCACTGCCTCCTTTCCAGGTAAAACGCCACATCGATTATGACCACTGTTAATCTCTATGAGATAGTGAATGGTGAGTCTGGATGCAGTAAATACGTTTGAGAGTAGGCGCGCTGCTGCGACGCTGTCCAACCCTATTGATATGTGCACTTTTTTGGAAAGAGCTGCAACTCTATTCAGCTTTTCTTTGGTCACAATCTGGTTGGCGACAAAGATGTTCTCAATTCCCGCCGCAGCCATGACTTCGGCTTCCGAAACCTTGGCGACGGTAATCCCGTGTGCGCCGAGCCGCATTTGCAGCTGAGCCAGCTCAGGTATCTTGTGAGTCTTAATGTGAGGACGGAGAGCAACCCCGTAATTGTTGG
>Ga0209536_100004993_pt1 | contig 20815 bp, 19 predicted proteins | sample DeeMarSeWOR28_12_FD_187461 | JGI IMG/M metagenome (GOLD analysis project Ga0209536, IMG submission 187461) | Marine sediment microbial communities from White Oak River estuary, North Carolina - WOR-2-8_12 (SPAdes) (version 2) | ecosystem: Environmental > Aquatic > Marine > Intertidal zone >... | reverse complement strand
TAGGCACTTTAGGCATTTTAGCGCAATTTAGGCATTTCTATTTATATCCGCGGTTGGAATTAATTCCAATTCCCGATTTAACTCTTAATCGATTGCGCCAGGTCATTAATCCTTTCTCGTACTGAAATCAAATACTTGGCCATCTTTCCACGATGATCGGCCATAATCGAATCATGATCCCCCCGCAGCACGACCAAGGGATCAAAGGTGCAGATTCGATCCATCTCCCTGAAAGCGATCTTGATATTTTCTTTGCCCCCTTTTTCCTGGATCTCAGGATACAGGTGAACAAAGGTGCGCAGGGTATCCCGCAGGACCAGAATAACCCCCTGGGTATAATAAATCCGATCGTCAAGCTCGGTGTAGGGGACTTCATCGTTGGACTGCACCAGCAGGCCGAGGGGTTGATCCATGAACTGCTTGCTGATGATAAAGGTCAGCATGTTGTACATATCATCCGTGCGCAGATTGAAAATGGCCTTCGGATCACCTCTGACAAGATCGGCCTCGTATTTTTTCAGCAGCTTGATAGCCTTTTCGTACTGATCTTCGCTGGATGGAAACCACCAGCTGTCGGCCGTAAAGGCCAAATACGTCTCCCGGGCTTCTTTTAAATCGTTATTTTCGGCGTCCACCTGGCCGTATTTGGCCAGATTGGTGGAAAAAAAAGTGGTCAGCATGCGGGTCGCAAAAATGGTTCCCCGCTGGCGGTTGGCGCGGTTGTCCAACCAACGGGTGGGGGAAATCAGCAGATCGTTTACGCTCCAGCCAAAGATTGAATTCATCTCCTGCTCCAGCCGGTTTCGGATGGAAGCTGAAAGGACCGCGCCTTTTTGGGCTTGGGAAGCCGTCGGGGGCGTTTGTTTCAGCAGTTCCACGATATGTTGATCCAGTCGGGGAAACCGGGTGGTATCCAATGCGCTGTAGGCTCGGTAAACCGTCCAGTACAAACCGGCCGAAAGGGGCCAGATCAAAATAAAGGCCAGAAGGATTAAGATCATCCATTTGCCGAATTTGGTCATTTTGGGAATCAGGGATTTAACCGGGGTTTTATTTTCGCTCATTTCGAAACCTCATTATGAAAAGCGGGAAAAAGACTCGATCGCCAGAGTGTGAACGTTGAGCAATCTTAAGCACTATGGTGCAACGTGTCAATGCGGTAGCGGAATTGCCCATATTGAAGGTTGCAATAAGTGCGCTATAATGACAATTAAGGCGTCAGGGAGTCCCGCGATTTCGTAATGCGGATATCGGATCGCAACAATTAAAAATCGAACCAAGTTCCTCCTAAAAACACCCAATCCGAAATTTCAAATCCGCATTGGTATTGCACCAACATTTCCATATTAACCAAAGTGGAGAAACACGATGAAACCAAAAAAGATTTTGACACCTGTCCTGTTGCTCTGTTCATGGCTGCTGACTGGCTGTGCGGCCGTGATTGTCGGTGCCGGAGCTGGCGCCGGGGCCTACACCTATATCGAAGGAGAATTGAAAAGGTCCTATGAGGTCAAATTCGACACAGCCCTGAGCGCTTGCATCGGCATCCTGGAGGATCTCGGCCAGCCGATTATTGAAAAAACGACCGATGGCGAAAAAACGACCGTCCTGACCGCAAGAAAGGACGGCTCCCCCCAGACGATCATGGTTGCCATCGAGAGCATCGAATGGACCCAGGTATCCGTGAGAACCGGCCGGATCGGATACTGGAAAAGGGAAGTGTCCCAGCAGTTTCATGAGTTTTTTGAGGAAAGGATTAAAGAGTAGGTTCAATGGTTCCAGGTTCAGCGTTCAGGGTTAAACTTTAATCTGAACTTCGAATCCTTCAACCCGGAACCTTTTAACCCTTGACCCCTGAACGCATTTAATTTTCCAATTCCCGCCGGGCAAACGGCAGCTCCGCGTTGAGGGCGTCGATTTGCTCCTGCTCCAGCCGGTTGATTTCATCGATGTGGTTTTGCATGATCTGCAGCAGGCGGGGGTCGCTGAAGCGGTGCAGGCTATAGCTGGGCAAGGATGTGAAACCGCGGCGGATTTTGTGCGCCCCCCCCATGCCCGGGTCGAAGCGTTGGATACCGTGGTTGATGGCCCACGCGATGGGTTCGTAGTAACAGGCATTAAAATGCAGCGAATCAAATTTTTGGGTGCTTCCCCAGTAACGGCCATACAGGCTCTTGTCCTTGGTCACAAGCATCGACATTCCCACCGGTAACCTTGCAGCACGGCTGTCGTAGGCGGCGATAAACACCAGCCGATGGCGAAAGCGGTCATGCAAACCCTCAAAAAATGATTCGGTCAGATACCGGCAGCCCCAGGGGCCGAATTTGTCGTTGGTGTGTTCGTAAAACCGGTACATCAGGTCAAAATGGGATCGCGGAATGTCATCACCGGTTAAGATTTTTATCACAATCCCCTGTTTGTCCATTGCCCGGCGCTCGCGTTTAATGTTGCGCCGCTGGTTGGCGTTGAACAGCGCCAGGTAGTCATCGAATGTCTCGTATCCACGGTTGAACCAGCTGTAGCTTTGATGCTGCCAGCCGAAATATCCCATCTCGAGAATCTCATCTCGCCATTGGGGCTCGACAAACAAAAAGCTGCTCCCCGACAGGTTGTGGCGCCGGCACAGCTGATCGATTGCATCCGACATGGCCGCGGTCAGGCCCGCCGCATCCTCCCCCGGGGCAATCAAAAAACGGTAGCCTGACATCGGTGTAAAGGGGCTCATCCCGACAATTTTGGGGTAATAGGCAATTCCCAGACGGGTGGCAACGTCCGCCCACACGTGGTCGAAGACAAATTCACCGGCACTGTGCCCTTTGATGTACATGGGAGCTGCGGCCACCAGATCCGGGCCTCGGCGCACGGTCAGGTGGTAGGGCAGCCAGCCGTTTTTGGCCGTGGTGCTGCCGGAGCGCTCCATCAGCCGCAGCCAGTCCCATTCGAGAAAAGGTGTTGGCAGCGGTTTTGCCAGGGCATCCCACTCATCGCGGTGGATCTCGGCTATGTTCTGAATCCAGGAAAGGGTATATGCAGAAGTTGGTCCTTGGCCCATTGGGTCACCTTTGGGTACATATAAACTCAGGTTCAATCTAAGTCCGAAATCCGGCGCTGTCATCTTCTTTTTAGCTATTCAGGCTTCGTTGGATTTAAACCCGGTTTCCGGCACTTTACCTATTTCTTGACAATTAACCTCAGATAAATAATATTAATAGGTTGAGCTACAATACACGTGGTAAAGGAAATACCAATATGCCGATTTATGAATTCAGGTGTTTGAAATGCAATGATTGCTTTGAGTTTCTTTTGAGAAACCCGGAAGAGCAGATCGAACTCAGATGCCCCAAGTGCAAATCCGAAGATTTTGAGCGGGTGATGAGTGTGTCGTGTCATACCGTGGGCGAGGGCGGCTCCCCGGGCCAATCGGCCCGGGCCAAAACCCGCAACTGTCCCAGTGGCTCATGCACGACTTACGATATTCCCGGGCACAGTCGTTAGTTGCCCGGCCGCTGTTATTTTCGATTGTATGTTAAGATAGCTACGCCACCAACACACCTAAGCCCCAAGTTAACCGGTGTCCCTTGATCTTCTTTTTTCCTGGTGTTTTGCTGGCAATTTATTCCGGTCAGCCGGCATTGGATGCGGGCCGCGGATTCTGATAAAAAATGAAACAGGTACATCTTCAGGAAAAGCAGCAGTTTAAAAAGCTGTTCAAACAGGAACACATCGACGATTTCGAAGATCGGTTCAAGGTGCTGGAAGCGTTCCTGCAAACCGAAAAACATGTGACCGTCGAAGAAGTCCATCAAATGCTTAAAGACAACGGCTGGGATCTGGATCCCGAGTTCGTGCGCGAGACCCTGCAGTTGATGTGCCGTTTCGGATTCGCCCAGCGGGGACGCTTTGACAATGGCGTGATCCTTTATGAGCACCGGCATCTGGGCCAGCACCATGATCATATGATCTGCACCAAATGCCGCAATATCATCGAATTCGAAGAGGGACAGATCGAGCAGCTGCAGATCAAGATCGCAGCCGCCCACGGTTTTCATATGCTGCAGCACAAGCTGGAAATCTACGGCATCTGCAGCAGCTGTCTGCAGGACCGCATCCAGTTGATGCCGTTGACCCTGGCCAAACCCGGCGAACGCCTGGTCATCAGGGAAATCAGGGGCGGAGCCGGCTCTAAAATGCGGCTGATGACAATGGGACTGCGCAAAGACGATCGGATTGAAGTGATTTCCAACAACGGGCAGGGTCACCTGGCCGTTGCCGCCGACCTGAAGCGCTTTGTGCTCGGAAGAGGCCTGGCGGAGAAAATCATGGTTGAGCAGGACCAGCCGTAATGTACAATTTTGATTTTAGCTTTTAATATCCAATTTGTTTTAATGTTTTTTCTTGATCAGAAGGAAGTTCATTAAATCCCAAATTCCAAGCACCAAATTATTCACCCTGTTAAATGATATGACTGCATTTGAACCCGCTTATATCCGAGCTTATGAAAAGGGCGTGCTCCAGAAAAGGGCAGCCAAGGCCGCCGGCCTGCTGAAGGCCTGTATACTTTGCCCCCGCAAGTGCGGTGTGGATCGTCTCGATGGTGAAACCGGATTCTGCAAAACCGGCCAACTGGCCTGGGTTTCCAGCTACAGCCCGCATTTTGGCGAAGAAGCCCCCCTGGTCGGGACCCACGGGTCCGGGACGATCTTTTTCACCCACTGCAACCTGCTGTGCCTGTTTTGCCAAAATTTTGACATCAGCCACCAGGGCCAGGGACAGGAGGTCACGTATAATGAGCTGGCAAGCCTAATGCTTGCCCTGCAGAATCAGGGCTGTCATAACATTAATTTCGTAACCCCTTCCCACGTCGTGCCCCAAATCCTGGCGGCGCTCGAGATCGCCATCGAGCGCGGGCTGAATGTGCCGCTGGTATTCAACTCCGGTGGGTATGATCGGGTGGCCACCTTAAAATTGCTGGACGGCATCGTGGATATTTACATGCCGGATTTTAAGTTCTGGGATCCACAGGTGGCCGAAGCCAGCTGCCAGGCGCCGGACTATCCCGAAGTGGCGCGTCGGGCCCTGGCTGAAATGCACCGGCAGGTGGGGGATTTGCAAATTGACGACGACGGTATTGGCCGGCGCGGGCTGTTGATCCGCCATCTGGTGTTGCCCCGGGGCCTGGCGGGTACCCGCGAGGTGATGCGATTTATAGCCCGCAGCATATCGCCCTCAAGCTACGTCAATGTCATGTCGCAATACAGACCCTGCGGTAGGGCGGCAGAGTTACAAGGGCTTGAATCACATCTTTCGGTTGAAGACTACCGCCTTGCCGTGCAGGCGGCCGAAGCGGAAGGTATCAGCCGTCTGGACCAGCCCCGACACCGGTTTATTTTCAGGTAACCAGCGAATTAAAGCGAACTCAACATTCGTGCCGGAGGGTAATGCTCAGCTCAAACGGTACCGGAGTAGTGGAGTGATGGAGTATTGGAGTGATGATTTTGAATGAATACATCTATTTATCAAAGATTTCGTTCCCTATTTTTGATCCATTACTCCACCACTCCATTACGCCATTACGCCATCGTTCCAAGTTATTAAATTCGCTCATTGTTTTGGATGATGACCAAACTCTAAAAGTGCAGGTAAGATGAGTTCTGGCAATATGGGAAAGATCTTCGCCATAGGGGACATCCACGGCTGCTACGATCAGCTCCTGGAACTGATGAAAAAAATCCCCATCGACTTTAAGCGCGACACGCTGGTGTTTATGGGGGATTATATCGACCGGGGTCCAAACTCGGTTGAAGTGGTCGATTTTCTTATAAAATTGAAAAAACGCGTGCCGGGTATCATTTTTTTAAAAGGCAACCATGAAGACATGCTGGAAAAGTATTTGAACGGGACCGACCGCTTTACCTATCTGTTAAACGGCGGTCAGCAAACCCTTGACAGTTACCTGAGCCGATCGGGCCACAGCGGCAACCACCCCATTCCCCCCGAGCACATGGAATTCTATAAATCCCTAAGACTCATATACGAAACCGAGGATTATATTTTTGTCCACGCCGGCCTGCGCCCCAAAGTCGCTATCGAAGATCAGGAAACGGAAGACATGCTATGGATTCGCGATAAATTCCTTCATACCCGCCATGACTTCGGCAAACCGGTGGTCTTCGGCCACACCCCCCTGGGCGAACCGATGGTGGAAGCCAATAAGGTCGGCATTGATACCGGTGCGGTTTTTGGCAACACCCTCACCTGTGTCCAACTGCCTGATATGGTGTTTTATGCTGCCTGATTGCCAGGGATCTGGCGATCCCGGTTCAAAGTTTCAGGGTTCACCGTTCAGGTTTGGTAAAAGCGAACCGCAGAATCGCATAATATCGAAGGGTTGTTTCGCTATGCGTAGTCTTTCTATGAATTGGCAGAATTCATTCCTTCGACATTCGATATTCGACATTCAATATTTTAAATTCGCTTCTGAATAACCTCTGAACCCTGAACCGCTGAACCTTTGAAGAGCCGAAAAACTTTTATTTGACAAATTACGGGGGATTCAAATACCATCACGGGTAGGCGGGTTTGACCAATGGTGCGTGAGACAGGCGCCGATCCCCGGTGGGGGAATATATCCATAAAATTTTGGAATTATTAAAAATAAAATGAACGGACCCCTCAACATGAAACGCTATTCCATTGCTCTGACTGTGCTGATTGTCCTTTGCGCCGGAACCGTCATGGCCGAGCGGTTGACCATCATTGCCCCGGTGGCCAATATCCGTTCCGGACCCGATGCAAAATCGGACCTACTGTGGAAAGTGGAGAAATACTATCCCATCATCGTGGTTAAAAAATCAGGTTCCTGGTATCAATTTCGGGATTTTGAAGAGGACTCGGGGTGGGTGCACAAATCGCTGGTCGGCAAGGTAAAGGCGATTATCACGAAAAAAGATTTGTGCAACATCCGCTCCCAGCCCGGCACCAAGTCCAAAATCCTTTTTACGGTTGAAAAAGGAATTCCGTTTAAAGTCCTCAAAACCGAGGGCCGCTGGCTGAATATCGAACACGCCGACGGTGACAGGGGCTGGATTCACGACTCGCTCGTCTGGTGACCTATGGCGGAATTTGAATTCAAAAAAAACAACCGCCGGCTCATAGTGGGCATCGGCTCTGCTCTGGTGGACATCCTGGTCCACGAAGACGATAAGTTTATTGAAAAAACCGGTGCGGCCAAGGGCGGCATGACCCTGGTGGACAATACCTGGATTGAGCGCATTCTGGCGAACAATTCCGGCGCACCGGCCGTCGTTGCAGGCGGTTCGGCCTGCAATACCGTCGTCGGCGTCGGCCGGCTGGGCGGCAACGCGCGGTTTGTCGGCAAGTGCGGGGTCGACCAGTGGGGACGCCAGTATGAAAACGACCTCGTGCAGCAAAATGTCGATCCCGCGCTGCTGCGATCCGAATCCCCCACCGGTCGGGTGCTGTCCATCATTACCCCCGATGCGCAGCGCACCATGTTTACCTATCTGGGGGCGTCGGCCGAAACCCGTCCGGAAGACATCAGCGCTGCCAGTTTTGCAGACGCCGCTGTCGTCCACGTCGAGGGCTATTTGCTGTTTAATCCGGATCTGATCGAGACCGCGCTTGCGGCCGCTAAAAAAGCCGGTGCGTTGATCTCACTGGATCTGGCCAGCTTCACGGTCGTCGAGCAGTCGTTGGAGGTGCTTGAGCGCCTGGTGGCTGACTACGTCGACATTCTGCTGGCCAACGAAGATGAAGCCCGGGCCTTTACCGGGCAATCAGATGAAACGTTGGCATTACGAACGCTTGCGCAAAAAGCCGATATTGCCGTTTTAAAAGTCGGTCCCCGCGGCAGCCACATTGCCCACGACGGGCAAACGATTCACATCCAGGCGCTGGGCGACGGATCGGCAGTGGACACCACCGGCGCGGGAGACCTGTGGTCAGCCGGCTTTCTGTTTGGCCTGGTCAGCGGTTATCCGCTTGATAAATGCGGTCAGCTGGGCTCGGCCTGTGGCTACGAGGTGTGCCAGGTAATCGGTGCCAGTATACCTGAAGAGGGGTGGACGCGAATTCGAAAACTATTGTAATTGCCCTGATGACACAAATAATATTTTGCTTGTAAATCAATTCAATAATTCATACTGTAGCTCAAAAATAAATCCGAATTTCATGCCTGGTATTTCCGGCCAAGCCGGACAGGGAGGCTAAATGGCGAAAAAATACAAAAAAACCCGCAAGGAGCTTTTAAAGGAACCCGATGAGTTTATGACGCTGACCGGCCGGGTGATTGGATTCGCGGTCGATCACCAAACCCAGCTAACCTATGGATTGGGAATTGTTCTGGTGCTGGCGGTCATTGTCTCAGGCATCCGCTTTTTTTCAATTCGGGCTGAAAACAAGGCTGCGGACATGTTGAGCCAAAGCCTGATCGCTTACAACGACCTGGAAAACCAAAAAAGTCCGGACGAGCTTTACGGTGCCGTATCAGGCAATTTTCAGCGCATTGTGCAAAAGTACAGCGGCAAAAAAAGCGGAAAATTGGCGCGCTTGATCTATGCCAATATTTGTTATGATGCCGGTCGATACAAGGAGGCCATAGATTTGTATCATGCCGCCTTAAAGGATTTTGAAACCCATGCAATGATTCACAGCCAGATACTCAACAATCTGGGCTATGCCTATGAACAGCAAAAGGACTATTCAACCGCGGTCAGCTATTTTGAAAAAATCTCTGAGGCTCCGGAACAGGTCCTGCGCGACGAGGCTCTTTTTCATCTGGGCCGGCTGTATGGCAAGCTGGGGCAGCCCGAAAAAAGCAAGGCGGCCTATCAGAAGATCGTATCTGACTATCCGGATTTCATTTATATCGATATGGTCAAGGAGCAGATTTCGGGCTGATAAAGGTTTCAGGTGTCGGGTTTCAGGTTTCAGGTGTCAGGAACGACGCAAATCTGAAGCAACGGGCTCTATGAAGTCTACATATTATAGGTGGTAAAAATTTGAATGAGGCGGGCACTGATGCCCGCCTCACTTTTTTCCGCTTACTGATTTTCATCCTGACACCTGAAACCTTTCACTAAATAGTTCCACCGGCTCGGGAAAATACCTATTCTGGTTGGAGCCTTTAAACCGGCTTACCGTTTGGAGCTTACATCCAGATTGTACTTTTTTATTTTCTGATTCAATCCGCTTTTACCGATTCCGAGCATGGCGGCCGCATGGGCCTGCACGTTGTCGGTCATTTTCAAGGCCCTTTCGATCATGGCTTTTTCAATGCTTGCCAGGGTTTCATAGAGCGGGGCGTCGGAGGGGATGCCCTCCAGGTGCAAGGCATTGTGCACATTGTCTCTGAAGTCCTTCGGCAGATCCGATACCCGGACGGTATCGTTGGGGCATAAGATCATGACCCGCTCGATCAGGTTCTCCAGTTCACGCACATTACCGGGCCAGCTGTAATCAAAAAATAATCGGTCCACTTCCTGATCAACCCCTTTAACGGGGATATTGACTTTGCGTTCGGGCGCGTACTTGTCGATGAAGTGATTGACCAGCAGGCGAATATCCTCTTTGCGCTGTTTTAGCGGCGGCAACTCGATTCGGACCACATTTAAGCGGTAGAACAAATCCTCGCGAAATCGACCCCTGAGCATTTCTTCTCTCAAATTTTTATTCGTTGCCGTGATGACCCGTATGTCAGCCGTTATGGGGCGGGTTCCGCCCACCAGCTCAAAGGTTTTTTCCTGCAGCACCCGCAGTAGCTTGACCTGAAGATTCTGGGACAGCTCCCCGATTTCGTCGAGAAACAGGGTTCCGTGATCGGCCAGTTCGAAGCGCCCTTTTTTTCTGGCCACCGCCCCGGTAAAGGCGCCTTTCTCGTGTCCGAAAAGCTCGCTTTCCAGCAGGTTTTCGGCCAAGGCCGAACAATTAACCGCGATAAACGGCTTGTCGCGCCGCGAACTGTTGAAGTGTATTGATTTGGCCACCAGCTCCTTGCCGGTGCCGCTTTCGCCCTCGATCAGCACCGTTGCGTTTGAAGGCGCAACTTTGCGTATGGTTTCGAACACATCTCGAATGGCTTTGCTTTTGCCGATGAAATTGCCAAAGCGATACTGGGACTCGACGGTCTCGCGCAGTAGCCGGTTGTCTTTGACAACCTGATAGAGGGAAACAGCCTTTTTAACATAAATCGTCAGGCGCTCATTATCAAAAGGCTTCAGGATATAGCTGTAAGCCCCTTTCTGCATGGCCTCCACAGCCTTATCAACGGTGCCGTGGGCTGTCATCATGATCACCGGCAAATCAGGATCCAGCGCTTTGATGTTTTCCAGCAACTCGATGCCGTCCATGCCGGGCATTTTCATGTCCGTCAGAATCAGGTCCAGATCCGATGATTTCTGAATATCGAGGGCTTCGCGTCCACCCTGGGCGGTCAGGACCTCATAGCCTTCATCTTGCAGAACCTCACTGAGCACCAGCAGATAATTCTTTTCATCATCAACAACGAGAATGGTTTCCATAGTTACAGACTTTCCCCATCAATATTCAAACGCTAAACATGCATCTGAGCCTTACCACTCAGCAAACATAGCCTGTCATAAGTTAAATAGTTGATTAGTTGATTAGGTTAAATGAAAAGTAACAAGTAACAAGTGACAAGTAAATAGTAACGAGTATTCAACAGCCGGCGACAACTTCTCAAACCTTCTGTAAATCATTCAATCCGAAATCCGCAATCCCAAATCCGCAATCGAATGAATCCCAAATCGCGATCTATTCCTCTTGCTGCGAAAGATCCACCGGCAATTCCACGGTCACCCGCGCCCCGCCCTCTTCCCGGTTCAGAATCTGGATGCTGCCGCCATGAGACTCAATGATATTTTTTACGATCCCCAGTCCCAGTCCCGTGCCCATCTCCTTGGTGGTGAAAAAAGGATCCCAGATTTTATCCACGACATCTTCATGAATGCCACGGCCCTCGTCGTCAAAATCTATGGTCACAAAGCCGTCTTCAGCCCGGATCCCGACGGTAATGGTCCCACCGTTGGGCATCGCCTGCATGGCATTGATAAAAATATTCAAAAAGGACTGATAAAGCATGTTGGCGTCGGCCTGGATTTCGGGCAGCGAATTTTGATAGCTCTTGGTAATGGAATAACCGTTTTCTTTGAGCTGCATGGAAAGATAGGTGATATTTTTTTCAATGATCTCCTCGATACGGCAGGGGCTCAGCACCGGTTTGCGTGGCCTGGCAAAGTTGATAAATCCGGTAATGATGTTGTTGAGACGGCTGGCCTCTTCCACAATTATATCCGGGATGGTGTTGGCAGGATCGAATTTGGTCACTTTCTTTTTCAACAGCTCGGCCGAGCTTCTGATAATCCCCAGTGGATTGCGAATTTCATGGGATATGCCGGCCGCCATTTCACCCAAGGCGGAAAGGCGTTCGGCTTTACTCAAGCGCTCTTTTAGCCGCAGCCTCTCCATGGCCCGCTTTTGGATGATCCCTTCGCCGCGTTTTACCACAAATATTAGAACCACCAGCAAGACCCCCATCACCACGGTACAGGTCAGGACGACCAAAATCTGAATATTGAAAATGGTCAGGTAATCTCCCGATAGATCCTGAACCACTTCAACCACACCCAAAACAGGCCCGGTTAATCGGCCCGGCTCAGGTTCAAACCGCAAAGGCGCATAGGTGATCAGCCGAACTTCTTTCGGGAAGCCCAGCGAAATTTGAATAAAATTGCCCCGCTGGATCAACCGTGAGGTAATATTGCCGTCAATGGCCTGATAATAACCGGTGCCGCCGTAATTTGCCCGACCGATTAGATCCCGGTCGAAACTGTAGGCAATCTTGTTGTCCATGCTGTAGATGTTGAGCGACTCGACCTTAAAGCTATGCAGGGTGCTGCGGACGACCTTGTCCATGCGCGTGAATTGTTCTGGCGTGCTGAGTTGAATTTTTCCGAACATAACGCCCATGGGAATGATAACCTGAACAAATACCTGATGATTCAGATTTTCAATTAAACTGTGGGCATAGTCCTCGCTTTTTTGCCGCTGCAGCGCTTTGACCCAGTGGGTGTTGAGCACCGACAAAATGATTGTGACCAAAAAAATCACCACGAGTCCGGTAAAGGCAAAGTATTTTACCAGACGAAACGGCTTGATTCTCTCTTCTGCTGGTTTGGTTTCCAAAAAGAAGATTCCCTCTGTTAATAAGATCCTTTTAGTGAATTCTAAAAATTTCCCGGATGTAGAATAACCGTTTTTACCGGCAATTTAAAGCTTTTTCTCTCAAGTTAGATCTGTCCAAGCCGATATAAGTGCAGGGTTTTTTGTCAGATTCAAAATTTTGACACTTTTCTAGTCACACTTCCAACAGAAAATAATGACTAGCTGAAACGAGGGTTTTTGCAGGCTGCGGATTGTCGCCCGTAATTATTCTAACTATCTGAAAATATGTATATTTTAACTTTTGTCAATTTTTAAGTTAAATTTGGCGGAATGCTTTTGAATATTGGCTTGGAATTTGCAGAGTATCCGAGCATGATGCGAATTGTACCTGCAGCAAACATGACAGTCGGACAATCCACATCCACGGTTGCTACCGGATCAAACATAGGCGAACATCCGATATTTTGCCGGCCTTAACGGTCCCGGGTCGGAGGTTGTTGAAAAACGTTACAAGTCCTCGCTCCACTAGATATGGTAATTTTGATAAATCGACAGCACAATATGGTGTAATTATATCTAATTATAGGTAAATGATAGCTAATTAGATTTGACTATTGGGCAATAATATGTGATCATTTATTTATCAACCTCTCAGTTTCTGAACGTTTTACAGAACTTAGAGGTCTATATTCAAAATCATTTTTTGCTCAATATCGGAAAACCAAATCTATGGGCACCAACAGTCTAAAAAAAACCAGAGAATCAATGCTAATGAGTAAGGCTGAATTGGCTCGAAATGCGAATGTTTCGCCCATCACCATTACCAGAATCGAAAAAGGTATGCCGTGTCGCATGGATACCCAGCGCAAGATTCTCCTGGCACTGGGCTTGAAACCTGCGGACAAAAACAAAATTTTTAAGGATTAAACATCTCTCATGGCTTTTGGAAAAAAAGATCACCTTATCGGTCTGGATATCGGCTCCAGGTCCATAAAAGCAGCTGAAATCACAGAAACCAAGCGGGGCAGCACGCTGAAGCATTTCGGTACTATTGATATTCCTCACGGAGCCATCGAGGAGGGTACGATTAACGACCCGGAAACGGTCTCCGAATCCATTCAACAGCTACTGAAATCCTGCGGCATCAAGGAAAGCAATGTGGCCGTATCCATCGGCGGTTATTCGGTGATCGTTAAAAAGATCATCGTTCAAACCATGGCTGAGGAGCAGTTGCAGGAAACCATCCATTTCGAAGCCGAGCAGTACATTCCGTTTGATATCAGCGACGTCAATCTGGATTTTCAGATACTGGGGGAAAGCGAAACCAACCCCAATCAAATGAATGTCTTTTTGGTAGCGGCTAAAAAGGAAATGGTGGATGACTATATTAATCTGGTGAATCTGGCCGGGCTCAATCCCTGCATCATCGATGTCGAAGCATTCGCCCTGCAAAACAGCTTTGAAGCCAATTATGATGTCCAAAAAGAAAATATCGCCCTGATTGATATCGGTGCCAGTAAAACATCTTTAAACATCCTGAAGGATGCGGCATCGGTATTCATGCGTGACGTGTCCCTGGGGTGCGGTCAAATCAATCAAAAGATAATGTCGCTGATCGAGTGTTCGTTTGAAGAAGCCGAGGAGCTCAAATATGGCAACAAGCCGGACAAGCTCTCTCCGGATGATTTAAAAGGAATGGTTTCGGCGGTGGTTTCCGACTGGTGCACGGAAATTAGGCGGGCGCTCGACTTTTTTTACTCCACATACCCTGAAGACCGGATCAAGCGCATTGTCCTCAGCGGCGGGGGCGCCAATATCGCTGAGTTTAGGGAACTGCTTGCAACCGAGGCTTCGGCCGAGGTTGAAATGATCAACCCGTTTCAAAATTTTGCCATCGAGAATAAGAAGTTAGACGACGCATTTATCAATCAAATTGCACCCCAGGCAGCCATCTGTATGGGCCTTGCAATGAGAAAAGTGGATGACAAATGATAAGAATTAACCTGCTGCCCTTTCGGGCAGCCCGCAAAAAAGAAAACATCCGGCGCCAAGTCTCCATCTTTCTGCTATCTTTGGCATTTATGCTGATCATCTTGTTTTATTTTAATTTCAGTTTAAGCAGCAAGATTGGCAACCTGAATACCAAAATCAAGGAAACCCAAACCGAGCTGGATAAATATGCCAAGATCAACAAGGAAATCGAGGAGATTAAGAAAAAGCTTGATAATCTCAAAAAGAAAATGGCGGTCATGGATACCCTTGAAGCCAACCGCTTTGCGCCGATCAGACTGATGGATACCATGACCCAGGTCGTCGTTCCCAAGCGAATGTGGTTTACCAACATGCAATCCAAAGACCAGAAAGTCAGTATCACCGGCGTTGCGTTGGACAATACCACCGTGGCCGATTTTATGATTCGGCTGGAAAATTCAGGGCTTTTCAACGAGGTGGATCTAAAAACCCTCAAGCAACCGAAAGGCAAAAAGGGCGAAGCGTCGCGCTTTAAAACCTTCAGCGTCGTTTGTGTCAAAAAACCGTTAATAGAACCGGAAAAAGATAAAAAACCTGCGAAAGCCAAGGCGAAGAAATAATGGAAAAAAAGGGTCTTGCCAAATCGATCGAACCTTTTTTGGAAAAAATTGAAAACTTATCCAAAGCCCAACGGATATTGATATCATCGGTATTTTTTGTCCTTCTGCTGGGTATTTTTGTCTACTTTTTTTATTGGCCGAAATTCGAAAAGATCGGGTCTTTAAAAGTTCAGCTGACCAAGCTGGAAGATAAACTGAAGACAGCCAAGCGCAACGCCGCCGGCTTGAAAAAGTTTCAGGCCCAAATGAAAGAAGCCGAAGCGCAGTTCAACATGGCGATGAAGAAACTGCCTGAAAAAGAGGAAATCCCATCTCTGTTGACGTCCATTTCGGACTCCGGTCAGGCCGTGGGACTTGATTTCTTGCTTTTTGAGCCCAAAGCCGAAAAGAAAAAAGAATTTTATGCCGAGATCCCCGTGGCCATGAGCCTGCAGGGGGATTATCACAATTTGGCTGTTTTCTTTGACCAGGTGGCGCGTTTAAACCGGATTGTCAATATCGAAAATATTGCCATAACCCGCGGCAAAAAAAGCGGCAAGAGCAAGGGCGCCTCCTCCAGCGGAAGGCTTACGGCAACCTGTACGGCAGTCACTTACAAATTCATCGACGAAGAACCACCTAAGAAAGTATCGAAAAAGAAAAAAAAGAAAAAGCGTCGCAAGTAGTCATCAGCTTTTAATTTCTAATATGATAAACCAGCAAAAGATGGGAAGAAATCCTGTGACCATCCGATATTTGATCAGCACTATTTGTATTGTGATGCTTCTGTGGGGCTGCGACAGCGCCACCGAACCGCCCGCAAAGCCAAAGGTGGTGCGCAAAAAAATTACATCCCAGAAGCAGCAAACCGCCAAGGTCCCAAAAAAGAAAACCGTGCGCCAGGCGAAGACTCGGACGGCCGATAAAACAGCCAAAAAGGTCGAACCGGCCAAGATTAAGCCGATGCCGGTGGCTGATGTTAAAACCGACGAGCAGCCGTTGATCGCCCAAAAAGTTGACACCCAACCGTCAGCCCCCCAAAAGCCGGCGATTAGTCCCAAGTCAGACGTCTCCGAGATTGATGCGCCGAAGCCGATTCAAGCACCGGCGGCGGGTCCAAAATCGGCAACCCAAGAGATACCGATCGCCAAAGCGCCCCAGGCCGCCAAGGGATTAACCGGGGTCCCGGAAAAGTATGACCCCACGGATAAAATTGATCCCTTTGAACCGCTCTTTCAGCCCAAACCGGTGCTGGCCAAGAAAAAGAAACGCAAAAGGAGACTTCCCCAGACCCCCCTGGAACGCATCGATCTCAGCCAGCTGAGGCTGGTAGGAATTATCCTGGCCGCCAGCGGCAACCGGGCCCTGGTGGAAGAATCCAGCGGTAAGGGCTACGTCATCAAAAAGGGTACCTATATCGGAACCAACGCCGGTAAAGTTGTTAAGATCAATAAAGAAACGGTTATTGTCGAGGAAGAATACGAAGATGTCTACGGGAAAATTGCCACCCGTAAAAGAGAAATTAAACTTCCCAAACCTCCTGGAGAGTTTTAAGATGCTTGATATGATTAATAAATTATCTAGATCCCTTCGAATGACGGTTATCCTGTTTTCTATGATGGCACTGATAGCAGGATGCGCCGCCCAAAAATCGGCCAGTGTCAAAGCCGCCGAGGAAACCAAACTGATCACCGACATCGCTACCAGCGAAGATGCCGAGTCCACAATTGTTACCGTGAACGGCGGCCCGACGCTAACCTATACGGCGATTAAGCAGGTATTTCCCTTGGGGGTTCTTTTTCATTTTCCTGAAACCGCCCTGGACAATATCAAGGAAGTCCATTATCCGCCTCAAAGCGATGTGATCAGCTCGATCCGTGCAACCCAGATTGAAGAAGATGGCATGACCTCACGAATCTTTATCGCTCTGAAAAAGGATCTGCCCTATAACATTACACCGGAAGCAACCGGAATCCATATTGCGTTTCCCAAATCCGGTAAACTGGCCGACAAAGCCGCTGAGCAGCCGGCTCCGGCGGAAAAGATGGAGTCAGCCCCCCAGGCTGAAAAGAAGATGGCGGCGCCGGCTACCCGCATAACCGCCATCAGCACGACCCCGTTGAAAAAGAGTGTTGTCATCAATGTTAAAGCCGACGGGACCATCAAAAACTACAAATCCTTTACCATCGAAGAGGCACCGCCCCGAATCGTCTACGACCTTTACGGCCTCAAAAGCCCGTATAAGGGCGAGCAGCGTATCGGTGTTAAATCCACCCTTGTGACCAGGGTTCGCCATTTCGGGCATAAAGACAAGGTGCGCATCGTTGTCGAAACCAAAAAAGCCTATCTGGGCAAATTCGGGGCATCCGCGGTGGACAATGGCCTGTTGATTCATGTGGGCCAGGCACCCCCGGCGGCATCGCAGGCAACAGCCAAGCCGGCACCCGTTGAAACTACGAAGGCTGCCGCGCCGGCGGCCGCAAAGCCGGCCCCAACCAAAGCAACCCCGGCACCCGCCGCTGCTTCGGACAAGCCCACGCAGCATGCCTGGTTGAATCGCATCGATTTTTCGAGTGAAGAAGAAGGCAAATCCGCTGTTGTGATCGGAACCACCCATCCGGTCGAATACCAGATTTCCAAAGTTAACGAAAAAAGGCTGCAGCTGATACTGATGAACACCAGCCTGCCCGAATACCGCAAGCGCGCTTTGATTACCACCCGATTTCAAAGTGCCGTGGACCGCGTTACCCCCACCCAGCAGCCGAAAGCAAAAGATACCATCGTTGATTTTGAATTGCGCGAGGCGGTGCCTTACTTCGTCAAGCAGGCCGATAACGTGATCCGGGTTAATTTTTCACCCTCTTCCATACCTCCCCGGCCCTATGAAGATGCCAAGCTGCCGGCCTGGAAGCAGGTGTTGGCTGAACCTGCCGCCGCTGCGGAGAAAAAGCCTTCGGAAGCAGCCGGCAAACCCGGTCTGTCCGCCGCCGCCGACAAGGAGCAAAAAATAGCTCAGCCGGAGCCCGCTCCTGGAAAGCAGGAGGATTCCCTGGCGGAACGCCTGTCCGGCGATCCCTCAACGCGCCGATACACCGGTGAAAAAATCGCCCTTGATTTTTATAACACCGACATCAAGAATGTATTCAGGATTATAAGGGAAATCAGCGGCAAGAATTTCGCCATCGATAAAAATGTCACCGGCAAAGTCACCCTGACATTGGAAAAGCCGGTGCCCTGGGACCAGGTTCTCGATCTGGTGCTGAAAATGAATTCGTTGGGGGTGATTATGGAGGACGACATTGTCCGCATTGCCACCCGCAAAACGATTATCGCCGAGGAAAAAGAAAAGCAGGCGGTGCGCAAAGCCCGGCAGCTGGCCGTCGAGCAGAAAAAAGAATTGGAACCGCTGATTACCGAGTTCATTCCCATCCACTACTCCGACGCCGCCAGTGAGATTAAGCCCCACGTTGACCCGATTCTGACCAAACGCGGCAAGGTCAGCGTGGACAAGCGCAACAACCAGCTGATCCTTACCGCCATCGCTGAAAATATCAAACGGGCCAAGCAGATCATCAGGGAAATCGACCGGGTGACCCCCCAGGTCACCATCGAGGCCCGCATTGTTGAGGCCAACACCTCCTTTAGCCGTGCGCTTGGCTTTGATTGGGGTACCATTACCATCGGTGCTCTCAATCCGCTTCAAGTCGGTGATGCCAACTTTGATTTTACCCTGCTGGCCGACAATTCTCTTACCACTCCGCCAACAGGATCGGTGGGCTTCAACTTTTCGAAACTGACCGGAACTGACTTTTCGATTGTGGATGCCAAGCTCGAGGCGGCCGAAAGTGAGGGCAAAACCAACATCATTTCGGCCCCGAAAGTCACCACCCTGGACAGCAAAAAGGCCGAGATCGTCCAGGGCCTGCAGGTTCCCTACCTGGAGCGGGATTCATCGGGCAATGCCACTACCAAGTACCAGGATGTTGATTTAAAGCTGACGGTCACCCCCAAAATAACCCTCGATGACCGCATTCGCTTGAAAGTGGTTATCCAGAAGCAGGACATTGTCGAGCAGACCCAATTCGGTCCGGCGGTATCCAATAATACCGCTGACACCGAATTGCTGGTGGATAACGGCGACACGATCGTCATCGGCGGCATCGTCAAATCGACCCTGACCTACGACGAAGACGGGATTCCCGGCTTAAGGAGCATGGGTGTCCTGGGTTGGCTGTTCAAGAGTCAAAGCAAGGTGGATAACAAAAACGAGCTGCTGATTTTTATGACCCCCCGCATTGTTAAGCTGGAGCAAAAAACGGCGGGCCTTTAGGCCTGTGCCATCGAGGGGGGCAGCAACGCGCTGATGCAGCGTTTGGCCTAAAAGCGCCTGGAGGTTTATTAAAAAAAAGGTTCAATCCGACGCTGGCGGATTGAACCTTTTTTTTAAGCAATACTGGAACACTATTGCAGGTTCTCTATCTTACGGGCTTCCTCCAAGGCCCTGTCGGCCAATTCACTGTCAGGTTGAAGCTCTGCAGCCTTTTTGTAGAAAGTGACGGCTTTTTGATACTCCCGGTTCATGCGGTAAGCGTTTCCCATATCGAAATTCACGAAAGCCGATTCGGGAGCCAGCTCGATGGCTTTTTGCAAAATCTCGATGGCATCCGCTACCCTGCCGGTGGCCATATAGGTCCTGCCCAGGCCGTGCATGGCACCGACATAATCACGTTTAACCTTCAAGGATTTCCGGTAATACTGTTTCGCCAGATCGTATTTTTCCTGTTGATAGTAGACAAAGCCGATATTGGCCAGGGGATAGTGCGGGGTAGCATACAGCAGGCTGCTGGCGGCTATCTCGTACTGCTCGATGGCCTTGTCCCAGTCTTTGGTAACCGCATACGCATTGCCCAGATTATTGCGGGCGGGGGTGTAATCGGGATTTATTTGCAGTGCCTTTTTAAAATGCTTGATGGCCAGCTGATGCTCTCCCAGCGCCAGATAAACCCGGCCGAGATCGTCATGCAACAGGTAATCATCGGGATACAGTTCTTCGGCCTTTAAAAATTCCCGCAGGGCATCCTGGTTTCTTTGTTCGGCAAGGTAAGCCTCGCCAAGCAGGCGGGTTTTTTCGGCAATTTGTTTTTGTTTTTCCATATTTTTGGTGGTGCACGCCACCAGCACGCATGCCAGCAGCACACATCCGACTGCCCAAATCCATTTTTTTCTCATGGCTGTTTTCCTCTTTTTTTTAAATCCAACATCCTGGAAATTTCATCTGCCGTTCGCTGCACGAAATGCTCAAAATCCTTTCCTTTCAGTGGCTGTCCCGGTGCCGGGACTTTATCAAGATCGGCGGGGTGCACATAAACCGGGATGTTGATCAGCTCGCGCCGGGGCGAGATCTTGTAATCCGGGGGAAATTGCTGTTCGAAATACAACTCCTGGAATCCGGCAAATTTGAGTGCATGGGCGGTGGAATCAAGGATGGCGATATCCTGCCGGTCGATAATCCCGCGCTTTTTGGCCTCCAGCAGTCCGGCCAGGGACTCACCGCCATGGGTACAGGCGATATGGCCGTTGCGGTTGGCCAAAATTTCCCAATCCATGATGTTCTGCTCGCTGACGGAAACAAAAAATGTCCGCTGCTCGCCGGCCAGTTCGTTGTAGCGCTTGACCAGGTGGATGACCCGGGGCATGGAAACCGGGTTGCCGATCATGGCGGCCTGGGCCACGCTGGATCTGACCGTGACCGGCACGAACCGCCGGCGATCTTCATCGGGTTCCAGGTAATAGCGGTATACCGGGTCGGCATGTTCGGACTGAACCCCGATAATTTTCGGCAGGGCCTCGATAATCCCCGTCTCATAAAACTTGATAAAGCCGCTCATCACCGCCGTAATATTGCCGGCATTGCCGATGGGCAGCACCACCACGGCGCGGGAGACGTCGTATTCCAGGTCCTGGGCGATTTCATAGGAATAGGACTCCTGGCCCAGAATCCGCCAGGCATTTTTGGAGTTCAGCAGGGCCACGCTGTAATTTTC
>Ga0209536_100004992_pt1 | contig 20817 bp, 19 predicted proteins | sample DeeMarSeWOR28_12_FD_187461 | JGI IMG/M metagenome (GOLD analysis project Ga0209536, IMG submission 187461) | Marine sediment microbial communities from White Oak River estuary, North Carolina - WOR-2-8_12 (SPAdes) (version 2) | ecosystem: Environmental > Aquatic > Marine > Intertidal zone >... | reverse complement strand
TTAACATCCTGACCTTCTTTCACTTCAGTATCTTCACCCAATAGAACACAACCCACACTGTCTTCTTCCAGGTTAAGCACCATCCCCATTACGCCAGTCTCAAATTCAACCAGCTCGCCGGCCATTACCTTGCTTAAGCCGTAAATTCTGGCAATACCGTCCCCCACCTGAAGCACGGTACCAACATCGTAGATTTCAGTTTCTTTCTCAAAACCTTCTAGTCTTTTTTTGAGTATCGCAGAAATTTCATCCGGTTTAACTTCAACTTCCATTGATTCATCCTCAATAAATAATTTTTAAATTCATAGCCGCAAAAGCTCTAAGACACAAAAAACAAGTAATGTTGATGGAATGTTGGAAATTTGAATTATCATTTTCTATCACTCCGTTACTCCCTCTACGAGGTCGTAGACCATCATTCCACTAAAAATTCACCCATTTTATTTAACTGATTGCGCAAACTGGCGTCAATGACCCTGTCGTTTATTTTGACGACAAATCCGCCCAGCAGTCTTTTATCCCTGGTTTGGGTCAAGATTACATTTTTCCCGGTCATTTCGTTCAATTTGCTTTTAAGATCGTTCAGTTGAACCTCGGAAAGCGGAACCACACTCTGAACTTCACCCCTAATGATTCCCTGGTGAGCATCCAGAATCTCTCCGTAGAAATCGATAACTTCCGGCAGTAACCGTTCTCTGCCGTTACGGATCAGCAATTGAACAAAATTGAATGTTACCGAATCGATGGTACTTTGAAAAATATCCGAGAATGCCGCTTCTTTGGTATTCCCCGGGATAACGGGTGAATCGATCAATCTCCGAAACTCGGGGCTTTTTTGGTGGGCATCGACAAGCACATCCATGTCGTGCCGAAGAGAATCCAGTTTATTCTTCTCTTTTCCTTCCTTATATAAAGCCTGAGCATATCGTCTCGATACCCGCGAACCTTTCACCACAATCCCTTTTAGTTTTCATCTAATTTTTTAATCGAATCATCGATCAACTCTTGATGTTTTTTTTCATCCAGGTTCATACCAATTAGCTTTGAGGCCGCCTGGACAACCAGGTTACTTATATCTTTCTTCATTTTGGAAACTGCATCGTGCCGTTCTCTTTCAAAATCCGCCTTCCCCCGTTCAATAATCTTATCCGCCTCCTCTTTTGCCTGATCGACCAGTTCCCTTCGCGTATTTTCTGCTGATTTTTTACTGTCTTCCAACATGGCTTTCACCTCTTCATGAGTTTTCGCCAGCTTTTCCTTCTGCTCTTTAAGAAGCGTTTCCGCCTCGTCACGGGCTTGCTCTGCCTTCTTTAACCCTTCCGCAATGGCGTTATCCCTCTCTTCAATCTTTGCGACAAGTGGTTTCCAGGCAACCCTGTGCAGAAGGACCATTAGGGCAATAAATGTAGCCCAGGTCCAGATTATCATTCCCGGTTCTAACTGGAGCATTTAGTATCTCCTTCTGACTAAGTTATTTAACACCTAACAAGAAACAAATCACCAGACCGAAAAATCCGATTCCTTCAATAAGCGCAGCGGAAATAATCATCGAGGTACGAATTGCCCCTCCTGCTTCCGGCTGCCTGGCGGTACCGTCCATTGCCTGACCGCCAATTCTGCCAATTCCTAGACCGACGCCGATAACCGCCAGTCCTGCGCCAATTCCGGCTGCCAGATATGCTAAACCAGTTGCATCCATCAATTTTCTCCTTCGTACTTAGTTTTTCTTATGTTTGATTAGTTTCTTAACTTAATGTTCGCCAATTGCTGCCATTCCGATAAACAAAGCAGATAGAATAGTAAAAATATATGCCTGAAGCAAAGCCACCAAGAGTTCTAGAAGATTAATGAATACCGCAAAGCCTATTGAGATAGGTGAAACGAAAACTGATCCTAAAACAATGATCAATCCTAATAGGGCAAAAATTACGGTATGCCCGGCAATCATATTTGCAAATAACCGCATGGCTAAAGCAAACGGTTTTGTAAACAATCCTATAATTTCAATGGGAATCATTATTGGAAACAGATAAGTGGGAACACCATGCGGAATTAACGATTTGAAATATCCGATGATCCCGTGCTGCTTAATTCCCAAGCCTTGAATCATAACAAAGGTAATTATTGCCAGGGACGCTGTTACGCTCAAATTACCGGTAGCAGTGCCGAATAAAGGAATAATGCCCATCAGATTACAAGTTAGAATGAAAACAAAAATGGTGGTGAGAAAAGGTGTTAATTTTTTCCCCAGCTTGCTTCCCAAATTGGGTTCGGCAATTTCATCCCTGATGAATAAATAAATGGATTCAAAAATAACCGCAATCGGAGAAGATTTGTTCTTGCGAAAAGCCATCAACGATAAGCCGATGAGTATAAGCGAGGCAAACCACATCATCAGCACATGCAGGGTTATAGAAAAATCAATTTCCATGCCCAGAAAATGAACGGGTGTAAATGTGGGCAAATGAACATGATACCCAAACACATTCCATTCTTTCGAATCCTGCAAATGGTGAAGGATAAATTCCCCTAATCCTTCTTCATGTTGTTCTTCCGTACCGTTTGGTACATATCCGGGATTCATACTTAGTGCCTGTTCAGTTCAGAATGTCCATGTATAATATAAATCTCCAACCCGAGAAAAATAAAATATGAAACGCATAATGAAATCAACAACGCCGTTGCAGGCATTCCAAAACCAACAATTAAAACAAACAAAATTCCAAAAATCAATAAAAATCTAAAAATCATTCCTCCGTAAATAGAAGCCAAAAATTTATTGAAAGAGCGTTTATATCCCCATAAAATTATTGCAAATCCAATAAGCGTGTTGGCATAGGATATAGTCAACCCAATACCCGCGCCAATTTTATCGTCATTGCCACCGAATAACCTTAGGATTAATACTCCTAAAAGAATTAGCCCGATAAGCACAAGTGAGCTCATTTTGAAATAAACACGAAATTTAATCATTTGCGATCCTTTTTTTCCAGATTGAGTACAGTTTTAAAAAAGTTATAGAAACCCAATCCGATGCCCAGCACCGCACCACATACGGTCAGCCAGGGGTCGGTTTGCCACTTCTTGTCCAGGTAATAGCCCAATAGTATCATCACTGTAACAGAGGCGCCAAAAAAATAACCGATATTTAAATACGGGGCGAGTTTCCGGTAGGCTTCCGATAAATTACTTAGGGTAGGATTTGTTGAGGATCGTTTCCTGGACTCATCATTTTTGGGATGCTCCACTCGCTACTCCCTCGGAAGAGAAAAGTTTGGGATTTTCATCCGCTCCTTTTGGCGGCGTTTCTTTTATTTTTTGAGCGGTATTGCCCATCTGGGATTTCCCGCTAAAATAGGCACCCTCATCTATGATAAGCTTGCTGGCACGCAAATTTCCACTTAACGATGAAGTCGATTCCAAAACGAGTTTTTGTTCTATATGAACGTTGCCTTCAATTCTCCCACCAACAATTGCATTCTTCACATGTACTTCACCCACAATTTCTCCCGAAGAACCTACTGTAAGCGTATCCCCGCTTTTCACAATACCTTTGACCTTACCGTCAATACGCAGACTACCCTTTGTTTCTATGTTACCCTCGAGGTAAGTTCCTGCCCCGATAAAATTCAATTCATTTCCACTGTCCGAATCTTTCATTTTAAAAGCCATATTTTACTCTCCTGTGGCCAAAGCCACCGCCGCGCGGCAAAATTATTTCAATTCAGGTAAATATAATAAAGGATCGATCGATTTTCCATCCTTCCATATTTCAAAGTGAAGATGGGGGCCAGAAGATTTTTCACCGGAATTCCCCAATAACGCGATAACGTCTCCCTGCTTGACCCTTTGATGAGGGAAAACAAGGTTCTTCTGGTTATGTTTATAATAAGAATGAAACTGATTGCCGTGTTGAATTATAATTGCGTAACCATCCTCAATTGTCCAGCCGGAGAAGAGAACAATCCCGTCGGCTGTTGCAAAAATAGGAGTACCCTCGGCCGCCACTATGTCTAATCCATTATGAAGCGGCCATTTATATTCCTGAGAAATGAAACCGGAAACCGGTATCTTTACCGGGTAGCTGGTAAAGATTGACGCCTCGGTTTCAGTTTGCTGAAAATCCTGAATCGTCATTTCCAAATTCTCATCTGCCTTAGCGAAATCAACATATCCCTGTAAACTGTTTCTGATCCGTTTGTTATAGTTCTTAAGGACATCCAATTCCTTGTTCAACTGATTTACTTTACTCAATTGACCTTTCAATTGTTCATTCTCTTTGCCTAGAGCATTGGATTTGAGCGCTGATTGCAGAATTTTTGAGTACGAAAAAATTCCCAAGAGAATAATTATCGCCAAAAGTATCCCTAGCGCAGTAAACAATTGAATAATAGAATATCTGATTTTGAAGTTTTTCGATGCCGAATCATCATCAGGAATCAACAAAATGTTTAGAAATTTTTTCTTGTGTTTCTTATGCACGTTAAACTCAAAACTTTAGAATTTTATTTGTTCAAAAATATCCATCAACCGTTCAAAATCTTCTTTGGAATAAAATAAAATTTCAATGCTTCCCGTTTCTTTTCGCTTTCGAATTTTTACCTGTGTACCAAACTTCTCCCTTAGTCTGCCTTCCATTCTACTTATAAAAGCAGACTTCCCACTTTTTGTTTCGGTTGGCTGATCTTTTTCTTCTACTTTTTTCTGATATTTTTTGACTAGCTGCTCAACTCTCCGAACAGACAACGCGTTTTTGAGGGTCTTCCGCCAGATTTCTTTTTGAATTTTTGGATCCGGAATTGCCAGTATCGACCGGGCATGACCTTCTTTTATCTGCCCCTTCTGAAGGCTGTCCTGAATGTCTTGAGGTAATTTTAACAGACGAATTGAATTGGCAATGGTGGCCCTGTCTTTTCCGATTTTCTTGGCAACGTCCTCCTGGGTATAATTAAATTCCACCATTAGTCGCTGGTATCCCATGGCAAGCTCAATCGGATTCAAATTTTCCCGCTGCACATTTTCTATTAGGCTAATCTCAAGTGTATCGCCATCGCTTGCAACATCCATAACATAGACGGGAATTTTCTTAAGTTTCAACTCAGTGGCAGCTCTAAATCTTCTCTCCCCCGCCACAATCTGAAATTTCCCGTTATTGAGGCGACGGACTGAAATCGGTTGAATAATTCCCCTTTGCTCTATGGAGTCTTTTAGTTCCTGGAATGCAACCTCATCGTAGAGAATTCGGGGTTGGCCGGGGTTTGGTTCGATAGCGGCAATATCTATCTTATGAACGTCGTCGGCTGTTACCTCACCGTCGTTAGAATTCCCGGTGGGAATAAGTGCATGCAGTCCCTTGCCTAATCTCTTAGACTTCATTGGTTAGAATTTCCTCCGCAAGTTTCATGTAATTTTGTGCGCCTGCGGAGGAAACATCATACAGGATGATTGGAAGTCCGAAACTTGGAGCCTCGCTTAAACGCACATTTCTTGGGACTACGGTCTCAAATACCTTCTCCTTAAAGAAACCCCGAACCTCCTGGGCAACCTGGTTACAGAGATTTAACCGATTATCATACATGGTTAACAAAACCCAATGCAGATGTAACTTCTTGTTCAGACTTTTCTGTACTAATTTGATAGTATTTAACAGGTGTCCCATTCCCTCTAACGCATAATACTCGCACTGGATGGGAAGCAACACATCGTCAGCTGCGGTTAATGCGTTAAGAGTAAGAATGCCCAAGGATGGAGGGCAGTCTATAAAAATGAAATCATAATTGTCGTGAATTGAATTCAGGGCATTGCGTAAAAGCTCCTCCCGCGCAATTACCTGAATCAACTCTACTTCGGCGCCGACTAAATTTATATGGGAAGGAACCAATTCCAGGTTCGGGACTTTGGTTTGTTGAATCACACTCTCAATATCTTCTTCATTAACCAGAACATCGTAGATGCTTTTTTCTAAATGCCGGGGATCAAATCCAATACCTGAGGTGGCGTTAGCTTGCGGATCGACATCTACTAGTAATACTCTCTTCTCCGCGGCAGCCAGCGATGCGGAAAGATTAACGGCAGTGGTGGTTTTTCCCACACCGCCTTTTTGGTTTGCGATTGTGATTATTTTGCCCATGATTTACGATTAATTAGCTTTTGAATTTAACCGAGCTTCCGTAAAAAATCAAGGGTGGAATAGCAATTTCTTTCTTCAGTATATTAAACATATCATTTATGAAAATAAAAATTGAGAACTGCTTAGTTAATTTACAAAATTAAAATTAAGATACTGTGTTCAGGGGCAAATTTTCAAGGGTTCAAAAAAAATTTAATGGACCGAAAGCGAATAAGATTAGAACTTTCTTCACGGCTGATTTTCTCTGCTTAGGAGCTGCACACATTCCAACCGAATTTTTAAGGCCTTTTTTAATTTTGAGCGTGCCCGCTCCCTAACCGCAGGTATCATTTGGACATTCAACAGCTCCGTAACCAGCGAATCAGCCCTGGAAAGATTTCCACTCTCAAAGTCGATTTCCGCCATTTTCAATAGACATTCCACCTCATTATAATGATTCCTATCAGGAATTTGCCGTTCAGCATGAAGCAGGGAATTGTAGTTCTGATATGCATCTTTCCACTCTTTCATCCGGAACAGAACCTCAACCAAGGTCCATTGGAAGAAGCGGCTTTCGGGATACGCCTGGTAATTTTCAAGTGCATATTTTTTTGCTTCCTCCAACCTGCCCGCATCTAACAATATCCACGCAAGCTGGTCTCTGCCGATCAATTTTGAATATTCGCCAAGCTCGATTGCCTTTTTGACCATTTCAATTCCAGCCTCACGCTCGTCCGCCACAAAAGGCAGCCAAGTCAGAAATTTGATTTTGGCGCTTTTCCAATATTTGTAACTGCCGATGCCCAAATAGACGTCATAAAAAGTGCTGTCGAGCTCAAGCGTTCTTTCCAAACGATTTACGCCTTTCCCGGCGTCCCGGTATGCGCCCCACCATTTGCCCAACTTGCTTTTTAAAAAACTTCGATAGAGATACGCATTGCCTTCATAAAACAAAAGCCATGCATCATTATCGCGCTCCTTTTGAAGAGATTTGGATTTCTGAACACATTTCTCTATGAAATCTTCACAAATGTCAGGTTGGCTGAAATCCTCCCTATCGAGCATCTCCGACTGCAGCACCGCCGCCATGTAGAAGTAACCGATTGGCTCGTCCGGATATTCCTCAATAAGCCCTTTGTAAATCTTTTCGGCATTCTCAAAATCAGTTAAAATAGTCAGCTCAATGCCTTTTAAAATTTTATTTCTGACATCACGTGGGGATGGATTGCGAGCCAGTTCGTCAGAGGTGAAGGACCAGCCAATTGAGATAATGATCACCACTAGACTAAATACGATTCTTGCCATATCAGCGCGTTCAACAGGTTTAACCAATCCGTTCGTCATCCAGATTGTACATTTCTATTTCACCGAATTTTCCAAGTTGCTTGCGAATTTTCTTTTCATCCCCCACCAATACAATCGGCATACTATTAATATCGAGATATTTTTTTGCCATCTCAGACACATCATTTTTTGAAATGCGATCAATCATCTTTAGGTAATTATTCCAATAGTCTTGGGGAAGATCGTGTAACTGCCTTTGCAGCTCCAAAGAAGCTATGGCCGCTGGAGTTTCGTTTTTAATCGGAAAGCTTCCAATTAAATAGCGTTTGGCATTTTTCAATTCTTCCTCCGAAACAGACTTAATTTCCAATTCCGCAAATTGTTCGAAAAAAGCATCAATAGCTACACCGGTTACCTCGTTCCGAACATCGGCTGTTGCTTGCCAGCCACCGGTCTCTTTTAAGCACACCATCGAACTGTATGCGCCGTAGGTGAAACCTTTTTCTTCCCGGAGCGTCATGAACAACCGTCCGCCGGCGCCGCCGCCCAATATTTTATTCATTACCTGAAACGCTTCGTATTCTCTGCTCTTACGACTGAACAAAAGCGTTCCCAACAAAATATTGCATTGTTCGGAGTCAGGGCGATCCACCAGGTATACTTTTCTTTTGCCATTTGCTTCCGGGGTAGGAAAAGAAGGGAGTTTTGCCTCGTCGCCTTTATGCCACTGGCCGAAGTGTTTGTTGGCTTTTTCTGCAAGCTCTTTAAATGAGATATCACCGGTCGCGATCAGACAAATATTGACCGGACCGACAAATTTCTGGTAGATTTCCAGCAAGGTCTCTCTGGTAATTTCCCGGATACTCTGGGACGTTTTGCTGCGGGAGTATGGATGCGCGGAATATAATATTTTTTTGAGCCTCCGCTGTGCCAAAAAAGAGGGGGAGCTTTTTTCGTTTTCAATTTCCGCCAGAATTTTATTCCGTTCCTTTTCAATTTCGGATTGATCAAAAGCAGGATTTAGAAGCACGTCACTTATTAACTCCAACCCAACATGGGCGTATTCCCTGAGAAAACTCCCGGAGATGTAGAAAAAATCCGGGGAGGAGTTTATTCCCAGACTCCCCCCGGTAAAATCGATTTCTTCGACGATTTCCTGATAGGAGCGGCCCGCTGTTCCTTTTTTTAAAACCCTTGCCAATAGCTCCACGGTACCTTCATTGGAGAGGGGATCATTCTTTTCGCCAAAATTAATCCCCAAACGAAAATAAACCTTGGGAAGCTTTATTCCGCGACCTCGAAAAGAGCTCTCCAATCCTAAAACGGTTAATCCATTCTCCAATGTTTCCTTTTTAAACAATGGAAAACGGAATTCAATTAATTGATCGTCGATTGGTCGATGACTCGACTCGTAGAGAGAGATTTTTTTCATGTGGCTCCTAATGCATTTTGTGCCTGGTTAGCATTTGGACGCACAGGAACTACTTCAATGACGCTTCGCTTTTTCTTTCTAAAATATTTTTTCGCAGCTTTAACTATGTCATCCGCGGTTACGGTTAGATATCGTTCCAACTCATTATGAATCAGTTCCGGTTCATCAAATATTGCGGTATACTTGCACAGCAAATCTGCTTTAGAATGAACCCTCTCCATGTGGGCAATAGCGTCCGCCTTGCATTTGTTTTTAACCTTTTGAAGTTCCCGATCCAGAACAGGTTCATTCTTTAATTTTTTGATTTGATTTTCAACCAAACTTTCAATTTCGGGAATAGTATGCCCCGGCGTAATCTGTGCAAAAAACGTGAAAACGCCAGGTCCAATTTTCGGTTCCGCCCCGCCAAACAAATGCAGCGCAGCCTTGTGTTCCTCAACCAATATGCGGTACAAGCGGGAACTTTCCCCATCAAATAAAATCTTTTCTATCAATTCCAGAGTGTAATAATCTTCTTCTCCATACTTTGGAATATGATAAGCGCAGGCATAAGCCGGCATCGGGGCAAACTTATCATTCCATACCATGCGCCGCTCGGCGGTCTGTTCCGGTTCGCTTAAATCGACAGCAGGCGGATCGTTCCCGGGCGGAATATCCCCAAAATATTCCTTTATCAGCGCAACCGTTTCCTGTGCATTAAAATATCCGACAACCGCCAATACGGCATTGCTTGGCTTATAATACCGGTTGTGAAAATCAATCACATCCGCCAAGGCCGCTTTATCTAAATCTTCCATGGAGCCGATTACCGAATGTTTATACGCCCAGTTTTGATATGTTAGCTCATCCAGCAATTCATAGAAGACCGGCGCGTAAGGCGCATTGTCCACGCGCAACCGACGTTCCTCCTTCACAGTTGATCTTTGGTTTTCGAAATTATCTTTATTCACAGCAAGAGACCTCATCCGGTCTGCTTCCAGCCAGAGTGCCAGACGCAATTGATTTGCCGGAACCACCTCAAAATAATTAGTGCGGTCTTTACTGGTGGTACCGTTCATCCAGCCTCCCACATCACTGATCAATTTCATGTGTTCGGCTTTCCGCACATTTTCCGATCCCTGGAACATCATGTGCTCAAATAAATGGGCGAAGCCGCTTTTGCCAGGCTGCTCATCCTTTGAACCAACTTTGTACCAGAGATTGACAGCAACCACAGGAGCGGATGAATCCTTCATCAAAACAACATCCAGGCCATTTTCTAATTTAAGCCGAAGAATTGCACCCTCAACGGGTTTGTGAATGCCATTTTTCATATAGATTTGTCAAATTTTTGAACGAAGAATTTACGAAACCATTCTCTTCAAAAGAAAAAATATTATAAGTGAATTTAGAGGAGATTCAAAACAATTTAATCATGAATCGGCATGCCGGTGGCCAGAAATATTCCTACGTTGCTATTTTAATTGATTTTAATTATTTTAGGCGCAAACAAAATGAATAATGATTATTCGAGTCCCAATTGTCGGGATAGGAGAATGATGAATGACCGAGATAATTGATGTTATTGCCCGTGAAATCTTAGACAGCCGCGGCAATCCGACCGTTGAAGTGGATGTCTGGCTTGCAGGTGGGATATTAGGAAGAGCAGCGGTGCCTTCAGGCGCTTCGACGGGGAAGCATGAGGCAGTGGAATTAAGGGACGGCGAAAAAGAACGCTACATGGGGAAGGGAGTATTGAAGGCAGTTAAAAATGTCAACGAGATTATTGCCGATGAAATCATGGAGATGGACGCGGTGGATCAGGTTGCCATCGATCAGAAACTAATCGAGCTGGACGGCAGTGAAAACAAGGGCAAATTAGGTGCAAACGCCATTTTGGGCGTGTCGTTGGCGGTTGCAAAGGCTGCGGCGGAAGCATTGGTTCTTCCATTATATCAATACATCGGCGGCGTAAACGCCAAAACACTTCCGGTCCCGATGATGAACATTCTTAATGGTGGAAAACACGCCGATAACAATGTCGATTTGCAGGAATTCATGATCATGCCTGTCAACGCACCTTCGTTTTCCCACGCTCTGCAAATGGGAGCCGAAGTTTTTCATTCACTCAAAAAAGTGTTGAGCGCAAAGGGATACAATACGGCGGTTGGCGACGAGGGCGGCTTTGCACCGGATCTAAAATCCAATGAGGAAGCCTTGCAGGTAATCATGCAGGCGATTGAGAAAGCGGGGTATAAACCGGGAGTCGATATCTACCTAGCGCTGGATCCTGCGTCCAGTGAATTTTATGACGGAAAACGCAAACAATACATTTTGGCCTCGGAAAAGCGCGAGTTGTCTGCTAAGGAAATGGCTGACTATTATGGTTCGTTGGCGAAGAAATATCCCATCATCTCCATTGAGGACGGGCATGCCGAGGATGATTGGGACGGATGGAAAACCATGACTGACAAACTGGGGAAGAAGCTGCAGCTGGTCGGTGACGATATTTTCGTAACCAATACGAAACGCCTTAAGAAAGGCATCAAGATGGGAGTCGGCAATTCGATTTTAATCAAGGTGAATCAGATCGGGACATTAACCGAGACCCTGGACTGTATTAACATGGCGCACCGGGCGGGCTACACCACGGTTATTTCGCATCGCTCAGGCGAAACCGAAGATTCAACTATCGCCGATATTGCGGTGGCCGTAAACGCGGGACAGATAAAAACCGGTTCAGCGTCCCGAAGCGATCGTATCGCCAAATACAACCAGTTGCTCAGGATCGAAGAATATTTAGGCGACTCTGCAATTTTTTATGGCGATCAGGTGCTTCGTTGACTTAAATTGAGTCATTCTATCTAACAATAGCCGAGAGCCATGAGAAAAAAATTTGCCAGGGAATATCAAAACCCGAAATATGCCTTCGAGGCAAAGTCTTCAAAAGCGAAGCGTCTGCGACCTCGCAAAGGATTGGGCATTTTGCTTCTCGTTGCCTTTTTTACCATCATTCTATACGCCTTTTTCACCGGCAACAAATCGGTTCTGAAACTATATTCACTTCATCAGTACAGAAATGAACTCATCACCGAAAAGGAGCGACTCACAGCGGAAAACAAGGAGCTTGAGGAAGAAATCCAAAAATTACAAACCGATAAGGGCTATATTGAAGAGGTCGCTCGCAAAAAGTATAATTTCAAAAAGAAAAACGAAGAAGTGATAAGCATTAAACCGGAGTAGTACCGGTTAACCCTCTATCGTAACCTTCTCAAATGGTTGTACGAATTCATTTATCTCTCGATGCCCGATCAATCCCTCTGCGAGTTCCTCTACACACGAAGTATTTTTTCGTTCTTTTTGTTTTCATGGCGTTGACAAATCTCACAGCGCAAAGTCCCGGTCGGCTGGAAATGTTTCTAAACAAAGAAAATATCAGTTGGGTGTGGGAAGGGAATTTGTTTCTGTCAACGCAAGCCTGGCGTCACTCCCAATTGCAAATCGATAATAAATTTTCCAGCAACTTGTACAGCGAGACGTTTCAGGAAAACAGGTGGAAGGATGAGAATAATTTTAAAATGAGCTGGTCGCATCCGGTTAGTGCTAATATTCAAACCAGCACGCTGATTGATTCCAGAATCTTCTCCGATGAAAACACCAATATTAAATTCAACAAACACATTGCCGCCCAGGAATTTAGTCTGAATTTCCACCCCAAAATAAATATCAGGCCTGCTCTGGGTTGGACCGTTGAAGAAATTTACGGGAGGAAGGACCAGGGATGGTATTCCAAACTGGGATTGGAGATTAACAAACTGGATATGGGTGGATATATAAATTCTACCGATGCAAACAGCGTCATCCGCGACTTTCCGGGACGAAAGAATCAGGAGCACACATTTTTTACCGGCTGGTATCGACAGTTTTCCGATCGATCTGCTGACTCGGTGCGAATCGGATACCAGTATTCAGAGAACAGGTATTACCTCGCTCAAGGGTCAAATAACCTGGAAGAAGTTACGATTAATGCCAGGTTTGTTAATAATCAATTAACTTACCAAACTGGCGATGCATCCCGGTTGTCCATTATAACCGAATTCAAAAACCGCCAGCTCGATCAAACCAACCCGACGCTGACAGCCCCAAACCGCAGAAAAGAGATTTTTGTATCAAATCAGTTTGCCTATCTGTTTAACTGGGGGCCGGTGGGTGCGAACTGGGGCGTGATGTTTTCTCAAACCATAAACGATAATCCCGGTGAACAAACCGATATCGACGGTTTGCAGGCGGCGCTAACCAGCCGTCTGGAATTTCGTCCGACCAAGCGGGATATTTTGTGGAGCCGATTTTCCTACACAAAATACGAATATAATACTCCGGAGAAGAAAACTAATGATGATGACCGCGACGAGCAGCGTTTCATCATCGATACCTCTTACCGTCATCGTTTCAGCCCATTCTTTGAATTAAGACTGAGAAGCCAGGTTTATCTTTATCACCAAATTTTTCTCAGCGCAGACCGGAGCGATAACAATAACTGGAATCGAATTTATCAATTGGCGGCCGGCTTTGACCATAAATTGGGAGAAAGGCTGCAGCATGAACATCAAATAAAGATATTGGCGAACTACACGGTGTTCGACTTTGATGAGATTTTGGAAAGAATCCGCAGTTACGTTTTCAGAAAACTAATTTATACCGATTCGCTTTCATTCAGGTTAACCGATAATCTGTATTTAAACAGTATTTACCAATGGGAAAAAGAGGATAACGGGACTTTCTTTAAAAACGAATTTTCCCAGCAGGTCAGCAAGGAGATCAGCTCTCACTTTTTGAATTTGTCATTGCTGCACCAGAATATGTTCGGATTTCATTTGACTACAGGTATCACGTTTTACTGGAGGGATGAATGGGCTCTTGCAAATGGACGTGAATTTAGAAGTATTGCTCCCAGAATAACCCTTATTTATCCAGCTGGCAACAAACTGCTTTTTTATGGTACATACGCACCTAATCGGACTATAAATCGAACATTTAACCCTTTTAAAGAAGATCGCCAATACTTCACTACCGGGAAATTGAACCTGCAGTATTTCTTTTAGACAGCCGCAAAAATCACAGGTACCCGATTTTAACATTGGGAATCCATTTTTCTTCGCTTAATTTTGAACCATCCAGTTAAAATCATGTAAAAGCTTTTATGCCGGTAAATTTTCCAAAGGATTCTAAATGAAAAAGTTCAGTCTTGTTTTTATATCCCTGATTATCTCCCTTTCCCTGTTCGCACAAACAAAACTCATTCAACATAACGAAAAAAGCATTCGGCTCAGTTTTCATCTGCCTGAAATTTCCCGGAGTCAGATGACAATTGAGGGGACAAACTTTACCCGTCTATCTTACGACGGTAACCGATATCTAATTCGGGAAGGAGCACCACAGATTCCTTACACCGTGGAACGTATCGCCATTCCCCCGGGAGCGCGAACCAGCGTTCAGTTTCAAATCATTTCTCAAAGCGAGATTCCGCAAATTAATCTGTTTCCTTTGAGTATTGTTTCCGGTTTGAAGGAGACAACCACGTTGTCACTAAACGACACCATCTATAATTCACTCCTACCCTACCCGGAGCCAATTGTGGAAGTCAGCGACCCCTATGTTTACCGGAATATGCAAGTTGTGGATTTGAAGATTTACCCGGTGCGATATTATCCGCTTGAAAAACGGGTCCAGCTTTTCAATGACCTGTCGATTCAATTAAGTATCGAAGGCGGTGGATCCGGTTGGGACAAAGTTGTTTTTTCCCCAACCGAAAAAAGTTTTCTCAAGGACTACATTTTGAATTTCGAACATGCCCAAAACTGGACCGTTCCCAAATCCGATCGGCTTCAGAAAGTCTTTGTGACTTACGATTTCAGCACCGGGCAGTGGTATAAAATTCCGGTAACGCAGGAAGGCGTTTATCAAATCACCGGCGGATTCCTAAGCAGCCAGGGCATCAACATTTCCGGCATCAATATTGACCAGATTCAGATGTTCAATTACGGCGGCGCTCCGCTTCCCTACAATAGCTCTGATTCGATCCCCGCCGATCTGAATGAAATTGCCATCTCCGTTCAGGACAACAATAGCGACGGATTCCTTGGTGAGAATGATGTAATTTACTTTTACGGAAGAGGAGTGGACGGATGGAACATCGACCCTAACAGCAGTGATCCGCACCCGTGGGTGAACTATCATCATCCTTTCGCCACCAAGAATTATTATCTATTTACTTTCAACCAAAATGGCGGCAAAAGAATCCCGGTGGCAAATTCCATTCAGCAAACCGGTCCGGTGGTGCCAGCAGCTTTTGGGGATCATTATCATTTTGAAGAGGATCATATTAATCTTCTACAGTCAGGTCCGGACTGGTATTGGCAAAGGTTGAGCGGCTTCAGTGATCAAACCACCCTTAACTTTACCCTTCACCAAAATTTGGCGCCGGGTAACATGAAAGTGGTTCTAAGATTTAAAGGCGCCTCTTCTCTTTACTGGGGTGATCCCGGTGGATTCAACGATACCCTGGATGTTTCCATTAACGGCCAGAAAATACTGGACAATCTAATTGTAACCGACAATGGTTTGGTAACACGAACGGTTGAATTTAGTGATATTTTTGCTATTCACGGGGGAAGTAATGAAATATTCATCCGGCACAACGGCAATAAGGTAGGTTGTGCGGTGGCCTTAGACTATTTTGAAATATATTGTCAGCGGCTACTTCAAGCGCAAAACAACTTCCTGAAAATTAATTATGTGCTGGATACGAACCCAGCCGAATATCGCATCACAAATCTTCCTTCCTCGGGCAACCGGGTCTGGGATGTGAGTGACTACGCCAATGTTGAAGAAATTATCCCTCTGCAAAATAGCAGTACAGTGATATTTCAGGATCAGGCCGTGGTGCAAACCGTTAAAGAATACATGATTTTCGGGAATGCCGGCGTAAAAACTGTCCAACAAATTGAGCCCGTCGAAAACACGCCCAATCTGCGGGATCCCAACCGGAACGGAAAATTACTGGTCATTACCCCGGATGAATTCTATGATGCTGCATGGTCATTAGAGAATTTTAAAGAATTTGAGTCTCGCATTCCTTTCGAAACGGAAAGAGTGAGATTAAGTGAAATCTACCGTGAATTTTCTTCCTGTGTCCCCGATCCAACCGCGATTCGCAATTTTATCAAATATGCATATTACAACTGGCGCAACCCGCCGAATGCCTATCCCGAATTCGTTTTACTGTTAGGAGACGGAAGTTACGATTATAAGGGAATCGCATTGCCGAATTACGTTAACCGCGTCCCGACATTTCAAATCTACGGCTCGTATGACATACCGAGCCGGGAGAGCGATCATTATTATGTGGCTTTGAACAGCAATTCCTTGGGCGATTTGAATCCTCAACTGGCTTTAGGGAGGCTTCCGGTTAACTCCATAAGTGAATTTGAATCCTATATGGAGAAACTTACCAATTATGAAAGGTCATATCTGAACAATCCCGCAGAAAACGGATGGCAAAACATATTGACGTTTGTTGCCGACGATGAAATCGCCACCGGCACCAGTGAGACCTTTCACCTGGATGACACCGAAGATCTTGTTAAGGATTTTGTACCGGAAAAATTTGACCTTAAAAAAATATACCTGATAGAATACGAGACTCAGCCGGGCGGTTTTTCACGAATTAAACCCCGGGCAAATGAGGATTTTATCACCCAGATAAACCAGGGGACTTTAATGATCAATTTCTTTGGTCATGGTAACCCGGACACCTGGGCGCATGAGCAGGTGTTTACTCGCTCCCGGGATTTAAATAAGATTACTAATGAAGGCAAATTACCGTTATGGGTTGCTGCCACCTGCACCTGGGGAAGGTTTGACAACCCCACCGGGAATTCCATGGCGGAAGAAATGTTCTGGCTGAGAAATAAAGGAGGTATAGGGGTCATTGCCGCCTCGCGTCCGGTCTTCGCCGGTTCCAATGATGCATTGGTGCGAAGGTTGTACCAAAGCTTGTTTAACAATAAGTCAAGTGATCAGACTTCAAAGATTTTGGGAAATGCTTTGCTGCAGTCTTTAGGGGGCGGCCCAAACGATCAAAAATTTCGCCTGATGGGGGACCCAACTTTGAAACTCGCCGATGCCGAGAATTTGGTCAGCATTACATCGGTAACCCCGGACACGCTGAAAGCACTTTCTACGGTTGAGATAACGGCAAGAATTACCGATATGGCCGGGAACCCGTTGAACGACTTCCAGGGTGATGCGCTGATTCGGGTATTTGACACAAAAGATACAGTCTTTCTTGCCAACTACAGCAATTCTAATTACAGTAATCCATATTATATTAAACAGGAGAAAATCATCTTTAAAGGACTGGTTTCCGTGGATTCTCTCAATAACGGAGAACTCACCGCGAAGTTTATTGTGCCCAAATCAATTAAATATGATGATACACCCAGCGGCAGAATATCTATCTGTGCCTGGAGTGAGAGCATGGGCACGGCGTCCGGCTACAAGAATGACCTTATCTTATTCGGCACTGAATCGCTGACCGATAACCAGGGACCGAACATAGATTTCTCCTTCGAGGGGCAGGAAGATTTCTTTGATGGAGACTATGTTACGACTCAGCCGACCGTGCTCGTCGGACTATTCGACGATAGCGGCATTAATTTAACCCAGGAAGTAGGTCACCGGATTGAGTTGAGCATTGACGGCAACATCAAAAAGGACGTAACCCAATACTTTGTCTATAACAAAAACAGCTATCAATCCGGGCAATTGCGCTACACCCTTCCGGCGCTGTCGCCCGGTAGTCATACCTTAACCATTTCTGCCTGGGACAATGTGAACAACCTCTCCGAGCAGGAAGTGAACTTCCGCACCATTCAAATCAATGAACTGGCTCTCGAAGAAGTGGTGAACTATCCCAATCCGTTTGCGGAGGAGACCCATTTCACCTTTCAGTTTCAGTCACCGACCAATTTTGGGGATGTCACCGTTAAAATTTACACCGTTACCGGACGGCTGATTCAGCAACTTGAGACGATCGCCCGGCCGGGTTTTAACAGATTGTATTGGGACGGCACAGATCGTGACGGCGACAAGCTGGCAAACGGAGTTTATCTCTATAAAATTATCGTGAATGATGGGCAGCGCAAGATTGAGAAGATTGAGAAGCTTGCGGTGCTGAGGTGAGATAGAGTTTATTATTTGACTATCGTGAGGTTAAGCTGAACCAAACACAGCGCCCAGCAAGCTTTGGGTTGCACTTTTGCTAGAATCTCAATGAAAGGCAGCTCAAGCCACCCTCCAATTTGCGAAATTCGGATACGTCAACTTCAACTATCGAGTACCCTGCGTCTCTGATTTTTTGCCTCGTAGTGGGATACCCTTTAGGAATCAGCACCCTGTCATTTATCCATATGCAATTTGCAGCATAACTTTCTTCTTCGGGGATTTCTATAATGTTAAACTTCTTAAATTCCGGATTAGATAAAAATTCTCCGCAAACCACTAAATTATTATTTTCTAAATAGGCCAAACCTGTTTTTAAATGAAGTACTTTCTTCAGTTCTATTATCGAGCCAGTCATCCCATATTTATTCAAGATTCGTATGACCTGATTTGCCCCATTTAAATTCGTCCGTTCAGATAAACCTATATAAAAATGACTGCCGACCATCATTATATCACCGGCTTCGACCGTTCCGGGTGATCCTATTTCTTCAATGTCAGAATAGTATTCTTGAACTACCTTCTTTATTTCAATGATTTCACCTCTTCGGGATGGCGCGCCCGGATTAGTGATAATTGCACAAAGGGGAGTCAGTAAAGCCGCATCCTCCACAAATGTGGAATCCGGAAAGTTTTCATCTGCTTCCAGTTCCTCCACTTTCAGTCCACAATCCTTCAAAGCACCAAAATAGGATTCATGTTGCGCTAAGGCTTTATAATAATCAGGAACCCCCAAATTTGCGTTGGTCAATCCATTAATCATGCTTCTGCCAGGTTTCCGGACAATCGCATGTGAAAACATATTTAATTCCTTATTCTATCAGACACTCTTGAAACATAATACAAGCATAACCTGCGCGAAAGTGAAAGAGCACAGAACGTTATGAAAGCACTGAACTTAAAAAATGCACAGAACTCTGAAATCACGCCACAGCTTTCGCGTCAGGTTGAAGCATTGTTATACGCAATTACTATTTTAAACTTATTAATTAATGTAAGGATTTTTTCAATCCAACTTGCTCCTTCAATGTTTTTGCTAAACAAGCAATTAACCATAATTTTATTTTTTCATTTTGTTCTGAATTCTTTTTATTACTATTGGATTTCAAATAATCACATAATATTGAAAATTGCTTTTCAACATAAGTTTTGATATCAGTATTAAAGGAGCCACATCCTTCAAAGTTATCAATTGGTTCCATTCTTCCAATCCCTTGTAATAATAAATCTAAATGTTTAGGGAATGCATAATGACATATATCCATTCTACAAGCTTGGATTTCAAGTTCTTTATCTTCTCCTCTTTGCTGATATTCTTCATATGCTTTCCAATCCCAAATTAATCTTGTAATCAATAGACGAACTAGTCTTTCTTTATCTGGATTTTTATCCCCTAACCATTTTGTTATTTGCTGATTTAGTTCATTATTAAAGTAATTAGAATTTTCTTGGGAATAATCACCAAGCCATTTCATAAGTGAATTTACATAGTGCTGTCCAAGTATACTTCTCCCCGTTTTATCATTGTTCAAGACATCTTTGCCTTTACTGATATGATTTGCTCCAATTTGGGCTGGCTTTACATTTGGTTTTAAGTTTAGAATTGAATCTTTAATATGTTTTAAATGTTGTTGATATTTAAAATGACACACCTCGAATCTAGTAATTAGTTCACGAATTTTTTGAATATCTTCTGAAATCTTTCCAAGGGTTTCCTCAAGTTTATCTATTTCAATAATTTCAAAATCTTGAGGTGCTATTTCTATATTTGACCATGCGCTCATAGCATACTTCCACTTTTATTACTTTTAACCCATGTTTCTTATATTAGAAACATTCTTGTTTCTCGTATGAGAAATTTTCTGCGTCCACGATCATTCATAGATCCTCCTCTCAACAGCAAGCTTCAATCTCCACTAAATCCATTGTCACCCCCTACTATTTTTTCATTCTCCCTTGCAATTTAGCATTGGCTTACAAAATGTCAATATATTTAGCAAAAGGTCAACCCTAAAACGAGCCCTGTCCTTATGCACTCGGCTTCGTTAATATTCTTTTTGCAATTATGAAATCTTTCCTTTAAAATGAAGCACAATAAATCCCAAGACAATCGTTTACGCGGAGGCATTTTTATGAACCTGCACAAAATTCAGGAAGCATTACGAGACCATGAAATGGACGGCTGGCTGCTGTATGATTTCCGCAACCGCGATCCGCTGGCAATGAACATTTTAGGATTCCCGCCGGATAAATTCTGCACCCGGCGCTGGTTTTATTACATCCCGGCGCAGGGCGAACCGGTGAAGCTGGTCAGCAAAGTGGAGCAAACCGTACTGGATGAACTGCCCGGGAAAAAAGTCCCGTACCTGGCTTGGAAAGAATTGCACCAGAAAATTAAGGAGATGCTGAGCAGCCATAAGCGCATCGCCATGAATTACTCGCCGATGAATCACGTCCCCTATGTCTCTATGGTGGATGCCGGCACCATCGAGCTGATCAAAGGATTTGGATACGAGATCGTCAGCTCCGCCAATCTGATCCAGTTGTTCGATGCAGTTATTGATGAAAAGGGATTCCAGAGCCACATCGATGCCGGTGAGATTGTCCTGAAAATCAAAGATGAAGCGTTTGCTAAAATTGGCAAAGCCATCCACGAAAATCAAAAAGTAAGCGAATATGAAATCCAGCAGTTCATTGTCAGCCGTTTTGAGGCAGAGGGATTGACCTGCGA
>Ga0209536_100004991_pt1 | contig 20822 bp, 24 predicted proteins | sample DeeMarSeWOR28_12_FD_187461 | JGI IMG/M metagenome (GOLD analysis project Ga0209536, IMG submission 187461) | Marine sediment microbial communities from White Oak River estuary, North Carolina - WOR-2-8_12 (SPAdes) (version 2) | ecosystem: Environmental > Aquatic > Marine > Intertidal zone >... | reverse complement strand
GGGATATTTCCTTTCCAGCACGATGACAGAGCGCATGGATTTGCTCAAGCAGGCTGCCGAAAAACTTGCGCAAGGGAATCTTGAAACCCGCGTACCTGTTTCAGGCCGTGATGAAGTAGCCATGCTGGCCAAGTCGTTCAATCAGATGGCCTCCCAACTCCAGGCTATGGATGAGAAGCAGCGTGAGCTTGAACGCTTACGCAAAGACCTGATCGCCTGGGTTAGCCATGATCTGCAGACCCCGCTGGCATCTATGCGTGCCATTTTGGAGGCGCTCTCGGATGGGGTAGTGGAAGAGCCTGAAACGGTCAAACGTTATCTAAACACAGCCCAACGGGATGTGCGTTCGCTCTCAGCCTTGATTGATGACTTATTTCAAATGGCGCAGCTCGACGCAGGCGGAATCCCGCTCGAAAAGGAAGAAGCCTCTCTGGCTGATTTGATTTCGGATACACTCGAATCTTTTTCTGCGCTTGCTTCTCAACAAGGCATCACCCTGGAAGGTTTTGCTGAAGCAGATGTTGATCCTGTATTGATGGACACACAGCGTATCGGTCGTGTGCTGAACAACTTAATTAGCAACGCCTTGCGGCACACATCCGCTGGGGGACAGGTCGAGGTCAATGCGCGGCGAGCAGACTCGGGCGTGGAAGTGACCGTCTGTGATTCGGGCGAGGGCATCCGCACGGGAGACCTCGCCAACATCTTCGAGAGTTTCTACCGGGGCGAAAAGTCCCGCAGTCGTGCAACGGGGGGAGCCGGGTTGGGGCTGGCGATTGCGCGTGGCATTGTCCGCGCGCATGGGGGCGAAATCCGCGTGAAGAGCCAACCAGGGGATACGCGTTTTATTTTCACTTTGCCAAATGATAGCCACCATTAAGGTGACTGTCATTTCTATGTAATACTTTCGTAAGGAAGTTCTTGTATCATCAGTCTATCAAGGAGACCGATGATGAAACGACTTTGGATGATTACGTTTCTCTTATTTGGACTTTCCGCCTGCGGGACTGTTGCTACCATAGAACTAGAAAGCGAAACTTCTGAGCCTAAAATCGAAGTGACTGAACCTATACCTGCCATCGCATCTCTCCCGGACCTCGGGCCTGCCCCCGAACTAACCAATGAAGTCTGGCTGAATGTGGATGCCCCACTGCGACTGGCTGACCTGCGTGGCAAAGTCGTCGCGATCGACATGTGGACCTTTGGCTGAATTAACTGTAAGAACGTAATTCCCTCGTTGAGGGAATGGCACAACACATACAAAGATGAAGGTCTTGTGATCATCGGCAATCACTACCCGGAATTCTCTTATGAAGAAGACCTGGACAATCTGAAACAAGCCCTTATCGATTTGGACATTCCTTATGCGGTGGCACAGGATAATGCTCGCGCTACCTGGAGCGTGTATAAAAATCGTTATTGGCCCACCCTGTACCTGATTGACAAGCGCGGCCACATCCGCTATGTTCACATTGGCGAAGGCAGATATGCCGAAACAGAAGCCGCTATTCAGGCATTATTAGCAGAAAGTTATCCGTAAATTAACGGTGGTTGAGTAACCCTGAGCGCTAGCGAAGGGTGTATCGAAACCACCAATCTCAAGTTATCATTTACTCCTGGCCTCGATACACCCCTTGAAAAACACTCGGGGCTACTCGACCAACAAACTACTAGAGGTGAAATCATGACAAGAAAACTCAAATCCGTTCCAGTGCTCTCATCAGAGATCACATCTAAATCTGAATATCTATCTCGCCGCGATTTTCTCAAGGCCGCGGGTATCATGACCGGTACAGCCCTGTTAGCCGCCTGCGCGCCCAAGGCCAGTGAGCAGGCCGCGGGTCCAGAAAGCGGAGCGCCGGCTCCTTCATCCGCTGGAAATATGGACGAACTTGGCGATGAACTCAATACATTTGAAGAAATCACAAACTACAACAACTTCTACGAATTCAGCACCGACAAGCAAGCTGTTGCTGGTTTGGCAAAGGATTTCACAACAGAACCCTGGACAGTGGAAGTCAGCGGGCTGGTCAACACCCCGAAAACCTTTGGCGTTGACGATCTGCTCAAGATGTTCCCGCAGGAAGAGCGCATCTACCGCCTGCGCTGCGTGGAAGCCTGGAGCATGGTCATCCCGTGGAATGGTTTCCCGCTGGCCAGTTTGCTGAACGAAGTGGAACCGACTTCCGATGCAAAGTTCGTGCGCTTTGAAACCATCGAAAATCGCGAAGAAATGCCCGGATTGAAAAGCCCGTTCTACCAATGGCCCTATCAGGAAGGCTTGCGTCTTGACGAAGCTATGAACGATCTGACGCTGCTGGCTACCGGCTTGTACGGTGAGATGATGCCCAATCAAAACGGCGCCCCCATCCGGCTGGTTGTCCCCTGGAAGTACGGCTTCAAATCCATCAAATCAATTGTGAAAATTGAGCTTGTGGCCGAACAGCCTAAAACACTGTGGAGCAGCGCCGCGCAAAATGAATATGGCTTCTATTCCAATGTTAATCCTAATGTGCCACATCCGCGCTGGTCACAGACCACAGAGCGTCGCATCGGCGAGTTAGGACGCCGCGAAACCCATATGTTCAACGGCTATGAAGAGCAGGTTGCGTATCTGTATGAAGGTATGGACTTGGCGGTTTATTACTAAACCAATCTGAATTCGGAATAAGAGAATTTGGTACACGGATGACACGGATTCTTACTGACGGAAAAAGTTCAGTTTCTTTCCGTGGAATCCGTGTCCAAAATAAAGGATCGCATTTATTCTGAACAGGCGTATACCATTCTCGTTGAGGAGAGAGAGTCAAAAAATGAAAAAGAAACAACGTTACACCCCATTACAGATCATCATGCATGTCTATGCCTGGAGCGCACTGGCGCATCTGGTTTTTGACTATTTCGCTGGCAACCTGTCCGTCAACCCAATCCAGGACATCGAACAACGCACCGGACGTGCCGCCGTAACGCTACTCGTACTATCCTTGATGTGCACGCCGCTCAACACGCTTTTCGGTTGGAAGGAACTGCTCAAACGCCGTCGCGCTCTGGGGTTGTACACCTTCATGTATGCCACTATCCATGTATTGATCTTCCTCTACCTGGATTACGGCCTGTCCTGGAGTCTGATTATCCAGAGCATTGTTGAAAAGCCTTATATCATCTTCGGAACCATCACCTTCTTGCTGTTGACCCCGCTGGCTATCACTTCATTCGATATCTGGAAAAAACGTCTCAAGAAGAACTGGAAGCGCCTACACCAGACAGTCTACTTCATTGCCCCGTTGGCCGTGCTGCACTTCGCCATGTCGAAAAAAGGAGATATCTTCACATTGCAGGGCGATGTCGTCAGACCGCTGATCTACGGACTGGTTGTCCTGATCCTGTTGATCCTGCGCATTCCTAGGATACGAAAGTTCTTCGCCTCAATACGGACCCAGCACCTGCTTCCGTTCTTCAGGCGACTCCAAACTCGAAAGCCTGCAAATACTGTAGGTGCGGATTAAACATACTGTAGGGGCGACCCTTCCAGATTGATTGAGTACTTTTCTCTCGCCAAGCGGGTTGCCCCTACTTTGCAATTGAGATTTAGAATAAACCTCGCAAAGTCAGCAGCAAACCAACTATCGCCAGGGGAACACCAACGATCGCGCCGACAATCGTCAGGCTGATGACCACACCCACGATCATAAAAACCAATCCCAGGATCACGGCCACGATGCGGCCAGTAAATTCAACAATCCCGCTGACAAGTTTCCACAGCGCCCAAAACGGCCATAAATACCAGGGGATTCTTCGTTTTTGTTCAGTTGTCATATCGACCTCCAAATAAGATATACGTGGTATGCCCTGAAAAGGTGGCACAGAAAATAGGACTATTTATAGTGATATAATCCGCCGCATGGAACAGACAACTACCACCCCTGAACAACCTGTGGATAACACCGATGACACAGTTGTTTTCAAGCGCAGCCACTTCTACTCGATTATGGTTGTGTTTGCTTTTGCTGCAGGTATCCTGGTTGGCTACATGGCCTGGGGACGCGGCGGGCCGGTTACCCAACAGGCAGCCGCTGTGCCTTCACAGGTTGCTCAACCAGCTGCCCCAGAGGAAAACTCTCCATATACGCGTTACGATATTCCTATTGATGGTTTCCCCAGCCTGGGACCGAAAGATGCCGATATCGTCCTGGTCGAATTCAGCGACTATCAGTGACCGTATTGCAAACGCTGGCGTGACCAGGTTTTCGATCAATTATTAGCAGCTTATCCGGGACAGATACGAGTTGTTTATCGCAATCTGCCCCTGACATCTATCCACTCGGAGGCCTTTCCGGCTGCCGTTGCATCTTTATGCGCGGACGAGCAGGGCGCATATTGGCCTTATCATGACAAACTCTTTAGCGATGAATATGGGCTAAACCGTAACGCATATCTTCAATATGCTGCTGATCTGGAATTAGACACAAGCTCTTTTGAAGCTTGTCTCGATAGTGGCAAATATGATGATTTCATCCAGGAAGATATGGACTTCTCTCTGAACCTGGGTGTACGCTCTACGCCGACTTTCTTCGTCAATGGACTGGCTGTCGTCGGGGCGCAACCACTAGACGTGTTCACACGACTGATTGACCAGGAACTGGCCGGAGAAATTCCAGTAGAATAATCACTGGTATAACAAATGAACAGGGCGGGCTTAATTTCCCGCCCTGTTTGCAAATCTGGATGGATGGATGAAGAAATTCGTTGCCGTAGCCGGAAACATTGGAGTGGGAAAATCAACATTAGTAGAAAAACTCTGCGATCAATTGGATTGGGTGCCTTTCTACGAACCTGTGACAGAAAACCCGTATCTGGCTGATTTCTATGAAGACATGGCGACCTGGTCTTTTCATTCGCAGATCTTCTTTCTGACCCACCGACTGCGCGCCCATCATCAAATTGCCCAGCATCCGACTTCGGTGATACAGGACCGCAGCGTGTACGAAGATGCTGAAATCTTTGCGCAAAACCTGTATTTGCAGGGACACATCCTCGAACGCGAATACCAAACCTATAAAGAATTGTATGAAACCGTGATGGGATTCCTGCCAGCGCCAGACCTGGTCATTTACTTGCGCGCCTCCGTGCCGACGCTGGAAGAGCGCATTGCAACCCGCGGCAGGGATTACGAACGCTCCATCTCAGCGGATTATTTGAACAGCCTGAACCTTTTGTACGAAAACTGGATCGAGCGTTTCACGCTTTGCCCGGTGCTGACCGTCCCGACCGATAACATGAATTTTGTCGTACATCCGGGACAATTACGCTTGATTGTTGCAAAAATGGAAGAGAAATTGACCGGCAAAGACGAGGTAGTTTTTGCGCCGGAGGAAGTTGCCAGCGCAGCAACGGATTAAAAGAAAAAGGGACAGACAGCCGTCTGTCCCTACCCATTTATTCGATAATTTATCCCAAATGCATGGGCATGATCACATGCAAAAAGTCGTCTTCGCCTACTGGCCTGACCACGCCTGGCGCGTTCGAGGCAGATGTTTCTAATGCCACATTTGGTGTCCGGATCACTTCTAACGCTTCACGCAAATACTTGACATTGAACGCGATCAGCACACCGCTGCCATCCACTGTCGCTTCGACGATGGTTTCGTTCTTGCCGGTCTCTTCGGATGTGGCTGAAATCTCGACCTCGCTGGGATCCATTTCACCGGTAGCAGCTTTGATGTCCAGGCGTGCCACGTTCGAGCCTTCGCGGGCAAAGATCTCCGCCTGTTTGCAGGCTTTGAGCAGCGAGGCGGTGGAAACCAGCGTGCGAGACTTGTACCCGCGCGGGATGATTTGTTGATAGTCGGGGAACGTGCCATCGATCAACTGCGAAACCAATTCCGCATCTTTCACGCGGAAGACAACCTGTCCGCGCCCCTTCGGCACAACCATCGAGATGCTTTCATCGCTATCGTGTGAAATGCGCGCCAACTCACTCAAGGCACGCGCTGGCACAATGATGTTGATCGGTTCAGGCGTGGGCGCGGAGAGTGTTGCGCTGCGCACCGACAGCCGGAACCCATCTGCGGCTGCCATCGTGATTTGATCGCCTTCTACGATCACCAGCACACCCATCAGCACCGGGCGAGCCTCATCCGTTGAAGCCGCAAAAGCCACCTGATGGATCATTTCCCTGAAATCCACCACATTCAACTGCACCGCGCCGTCCATGTCAGGGACAGCCATAGGCGGGAATTCCTGGGCATCTATCCCTTTGATGTCATTCGTTGAGGTACCGCTACGCAGGTTCAGGGTCTGGGTAGATGCGTCTAATGTCAACGCCACTTGGTCTCCGGGCAGCGTGTTGACCAAGTCCGCAAAGGTACGCGCTGGCACAGTGGTCGTGCCCTCCTCTTCGATCCGGGCCGCGATCCAGCACGTGATTCCCATTTCCAGATTGGTGGCCGAGAGCCGCAGACGGCCCTCATCGGTGGCCAGCATGATATTGGCGAGCACGGGCAGGGTACTACGCGGCGATACAGCGCGTGAGACAATCCCCAGCCCACGGGCAAGATTTTCTTGAAGAATGGTAACTTTCATGGGCGTTCCTCTCCTGCATCAAAGTTAAGAAAAGTATATCATAGCCTCAACCGACGAACAACGAGATGCCAAGCACGGACAGGAAGAGCAAGACTTCTAATCCAAGCACAACCACTGCTATGGTTTTGATTGTTTCCCATACAGCTGACGGTTGGGCTAGGTGGACTTCCTCGCCTTCAGCCACTTGCCGCGCTGACCGGGCAGCCTGTTCGGGAGTTAGCGCGGTCAGCACCCAGCCGGAAACTGCCTCTGTCACAACGATCTTTTCCCCGTTGAAAGCATCCAACCTTTTTCGTAAGCCACCGGGCGGATTCAGTGCCAACGATGCCGGAAGGATAACTGCTTTGACATCTTCCGCCTTTAGGCTTTCTTCCACGGATTTGACCACCATCGGTACATCCGGCGCATGCTTGGACATGGCTGCCGTCATAGCATTGACAAAGGTTTCATTTTCCGGATCGATCACCAGCACAGGGAACTCACGCTGACGGGCTTCCAGTGTCTGGCCTGCTAACGCCCCATCACGCCGTAAACAACTCAAGTGATAAGCCAGCAAGACGATAAATAGAACCAGCAACTGTAGCAGATTGAGCAACTGCGCCCAGAAATCAGGATCCACTTCTTGGGTTAGCAAAGTGTTGATGAGCAGATACACTAACCCAACTGCAGTTGCCATGCCACCGATCACGCCCGCAAAGAGAGCTAGATACAGATACACCCTGCGGATGGTAGAACGGCGGGCGTGGTCTCCCACATCTCCCTCCGATAATGCTTCGGTCTGCATCGGACGCCAGGTGGTCAACCAGAGCGGCAAACCCACGACCAGCGTTGCAAGCGCACCCGCCAGCCGTGGACGCAGTGTACTGCCCCAAAGCGCATTGGATGTGCTCAGGTCAATGATGAAGGAGAATACCAACGCCACGCCAATGAAGGCAGCCCCCAACCCCAACGCAGACAGGATGTAAGCATACAATCTTTGCTTGCCAGCCCGGCGGATACTATCTTCATCAGATTGAATCTGTTGTTTCAGCCAGCCACCATAATATGCCCAGACCGCAGCCAGCGGCACGCCAATTGAGATGGGCCCACCAATATCGCGGATAAACTCGTAGCCTTCCATCGCTTCACCAAAGGCCCAGCGCAAGACCACATCCAGCAGGGTACCGCCCGCTGATAAAACGGCAATCACTCCACCGAGCGAAAGAATGTAGAGAATGCCCAGGCGTAGATTCGAGTCCTTTTCAGCGGAATCAGACATGGCTTCCTGGCAGATGCGCCAGACGTACACCCAGAGCGGAGTCCCGACTAGTAGCAGGGTCAGTCCGTTGGCAAAGGTTTCCCGTCCAACTTCTCCTAATAAGGTTTTTGGCACAGGCAGGTAGAAGACGTAACGTAGGATTTGCTGCGCGCCGAAAACCACCATCAACAGGCTGTATAGCAGCCACAGATAGCGGTACAGGCGGCGCACCTCGGCAAAGGATTCGGAGTTGCTTAGTGATTTCCAGGCATCACCCAGCGCGCCCCAGAAATAAAGTGCTACGAGCGCGTTGATAAAGATGGCGATCAGGTTGTCTTGCCAGGTTTGGAAGCCGCCCAGAAAAGCACGCTCATAGCTGACGTGAGAAATGCCCAGGATCGCGCGGTTGATCAGCGCCAGCAGGTTCTGCACTACCGGGATAAGCGTGCCCAGTAAGACGCCATAGAAGAAGATTGCCCGCAGACCAGCGTCGCGCTCTTCTTCATCTTTTGCGGCTGCGCGCTGGGTCCACAGCCAGTGAAACAGGAAGATCGGCACGCCAACCAGAATCAGTGCCAATGCCTGTGCCAACGCATCGGCTGTATCGACCAGTTGAGACGAAAAGATGCTGCGTATCAGGCCGATCACACCCCATAAAACAACTTCCAAACTGATCAGTGTGACCAGATAAAAATACAAGCGACGGATTGTACGCATGGTGTTGCTCCTTTATCAAGACCTGACAGGTTTTAGCGGAACGCCCCGTTACAACGTGGAGGGGAGAAACTTATCAGGTCTGTGCGGTTTATTTTATCGGTTCAGGCGTGGGCTCATACCAGTCATACGCCCAGAAGTTGTAGGGCATCTGCAATAACTTCCACTCCCCACCCTGACGTTCCAGCCGCGCGGTTTCGGTGCCGCGATAACCACTTGAAAACGGATCGTTGGGACTATAGATCAGGTATAGCACTACAAAAGCCTGGTTGCCATCGATCTCGGTTTCGCCGATCTCCAGTCCCGCATTGGATGGGTCTACATAGTGGTTGAGAAAGGATTCGCGAAATTCGTTATAGGTTGGTTTATGCTCGTCCTCAGCCAGATAGCTGTACGCTTTTTGATGTTCCCCTTGATAGAGCGCCAGTGCATAATTGTGGACAACGGCTTCAGGGGTATCATCCGCGCGGTACTCCTGTGTGTCCTGTCGGGTTAGGAACATTCCCACAGCAATAACAATAAGTATGCCAATACCAACCAGAATGCCGAGCAGGAAACGGTCTTGTTTCATAATAACGTTCTCCTTTGAATGTTTTACCTGACTTTAGGATTATTCTGCTTACAAAGAACCCTTTCTCAGGCAAATACAAGCCTTCTCATACGGTCATTGTACAGAGTTTCAAGAAGGGAAGCAAGTAAAAAAGCCACTCATCTTTCGTGCATTAAAAATACTGAAAAAATACATATAGAAAATGTTCTGATTAAGACTTGACACACAGAACAAGTGTGCTAGAATATAGAAAGAAAATATGTTCTAAATTCATATTTTTTACAAATCTACTCCCGCTCAAGGCACTTACCTAAGGAGGTATCCATGTATCACCCTGTCCTACCCTTATCTCTGATTGTTTTGGGTATCTTCTACGGTACTTTCTTTCTATATCTGATCCGTATCCACCTCTGTCAAAAGAAAGGATTTTAGAGCATGAAAAATAATCGCAAACAATCTACAGACAATTATCGACGATTCCATTCCCAAAAGGCAGTACGCGAGATTGCGCCAATCCCAATGGCGCATTGGGTTACTGCACTTGTTACAACAAAAGAACCTGAAGGTAATCGAGACGCCCATTTCAGTAAAGTGAAATTTAATCTATGCAAACTGCTCCCAGTAGAGGAAACTGGATTCTCGCCAAACTAGAATATTTAAAGGATAAAGACCATGGATGAGAAGAAACGTGCAAACAAACGCTATACATTTGAACTGCCAATTGAAATTTACAATCAATTGGCAGGAGTGGCGGAGGAAAACGGTACCAGTGTTGTGGAAATGCTCCGCAAATATATAAAGCTCGGATTGTTGGCAACCCAGCCGGGCACAATGGTGCTACTACGCATCGGAGACTCGGACCAGCCAGTTATGTTGATATTATAAAGAGGGTGCTACGATGGACAGTCCGAAACAAACAAATAAGCCTGCAAGGATAACACTAGATGAACTATTCAGGAAAACCTTCTCAAGCTTGCTAGCAAGCCTGATGGACACTTTTAATATTTTTGAAGAGCAAACCTCGCCGAAGAACCCCAAAAAAGACTCCGGATCATAAAATGTATCTACTTGTGTTTTTACTTTTAGCCATACGAAATAAAACATATCTGTCTTAAACTCCCTCAGACGAGGGAGTTTATATTTACTCTAGCTTGGTATACTTACCCTGCAATTCACATACAGGAGAATAATACATGTCCATACCCGCTCCCCGTTGGGACTTGACCAACGTGTATCCCTCGCTCGAATCCGCAGAATTCAAGGCAGCCTTCAGAAGCTTAAAAACCAAAGTCGCTGACCTGGGCGATTACTTTGTTGAAGTAGTCAGCAAGACGGATGGAAACACACCGCCCGACCAGCTTGGTCCGATTGTGGGCGAGGTGGTTGATCGCTTTAACGATACCTACACCCTTTCATCCACGCTCGAACCCTACATCTACTCGTTCGTCAGCACCGACTCGCACAACAAGACCGCCATGCGCACCTTGTCCGAATACGAGCAGGCCAAACTGCCCTTGCAAAATCTTGACGTGCAATTGAAAGCTTGGATGGGTAAAGTTGCCTCCACGCTCGATAAATCGCTGGAGCACAGCGCCTCCGCCAAAGCGCACGCCTTCATGCTCAAGGAAGCTGCCGACCAAAGCAAGTTCTTGATGAGCGAAGCGGAAGAAGACTTAGCCGCCGAACTCAGCCTGAGCGGCGGCAACGCCTGGGACAAACTACAGGGCACGGTCACCTCGCAGCTTTCTGTGGAGCTTGAGCTGGATGGCGAACCCCAGAAGTTACCCATGCCCGCGCTGATCAACCTTCGATCCCACCCCGACGAGGCTACTCGCCACCGCGCCTACGAGGCCGAAAACGCCGCCTGGGACTCTGTCCGCGAGACGTTGGCGGCCTGTATGAACGGCGTGAAGGGTGAAGTGGTTACGCTGAACAAGCGTCGGGGGCGGAAAGATGCGCTCGAGTCCGCTATCGAGCAGGCGCGCATCGACCGTCCAACCCTGGAAGCCATGCTGGAAGCCATGCAGGCCTCCTTCCCCATGTTCCGCAAATATTTCAAACATAAGGCCAAACTGCTCGGCAAGGAAAAGTTAGCCTGGTGGGATACTTTCGCCCCCGTCGGCAAAACTGGCAAATCCTACTCGTTTGAAGAAGCGCGCGATTTTATTCTGGCCAACTTCGAGGATTTCTCACCAGAACTGCGGGCATTCTCTAAGCGCGCCTTTGACAATCATTGGATCGACGCTGAAATGCGCGAAGGCAAGCGCGGCGGCGGATTCTGCATGGAGGTGCAGGGCGTGAAGGAAAGCCGTATCCTGGTCAACTTCGACGGCTCTCAGGATCAGATCTCAACCATTGCTCACGAGCTTGGACATGCTTTCCACAACGAGTGTGCCTATCAGTTTGAGAAGACCCCGTTGCAGCAGCTCACCCCCATGACACTGGCCGAAACCGCCTCCACTTTCTGCGAGACGATTGCTACCGAGGCCGTATTAGCCCAGGTCACCGACCCGATGGAAGAGCTGGCCGTGCTGGAAGGTCAACTCAACGGCGCCTCGCAGGTCATTGTGGATATTTATTCGCGCTACCTGTTCGAGAAGGAAGTCTTCGAGCGCCGTGAGGCAGCAGAACTCTCCGCAGACGATTTCTGTGAGATCATGGAGCGCGCCCAAAAGGCGACCTATGGAGACGGTCTCGATGAACGTTACCTGCAAAAATATATGTGGACCTGGAAGCCGCACTACTACTCAACCGAAATCTCGTTCTACAACTTCCCCTACGCTTTTGGCCTGCTGTTCGGCACCGGCCTGTACGCAATCTATCAGCAGCGAGGTGGCGATTTCGTGGACGATTACAAAGCCCTGTTAGCCTCCACTGGCGAGGAGATGGCCGCCGATCTGGCCGACCGCTTCGGCATCAACATCCGCACGCGCAAATTCTGGGATGACAGTATCGCTATCATCGGCAAACGCGTCGACCGCTACTGCGAATTGTAGAATTACAGGTATCAATTATGAATAAACTAAACACAAAGAAAACTTTTCTTGCGTTGGTTATCGGAGCAATCATTATCGTTGCAACCCTGACCGCTTGCGCACCAGCATCTCCACCGGCCGAGCCGCCCAACCCAGTTGTGGAAGCGCCGGGTGAAGTTCAACGCGTCACCCCTGAAGAAAGCAAGGCAGCTTTCGATAGTGGTGACGCTGTCTTTCTGGATGTGCGTAGCGAAAGCTCATTTGCAGCGGGTCATATTCCAGATGCATTGTCTATCCCGCTGGCTGAACTCGAGAACCGCATAGATGAAATTGATCCAAACCAATGGGTCATCACCTACTGTACCTGACCGGCCGAAGAGACGAGCGCCCGTGCGGCGCAAATCCTTCTTGAAAACGGCTTCAAGCGTGCCAACCCGATTCTGGGCGGCCTCAGCGCATGGATAGCCACCGGTTATCCCGTTGAAAGCAGTCAATGAACGTGAAAAGTGGATGACAGATTCTGTGAAAATCACCCCCTGGCCCGATACCAATCCGCCTGCGCGCGACGAACTTTGGCGCCTCATGACGAACGAAGGCCTGTCTCCATACGCTTGGTCGAACGGCCCGCATGATATTTATGCCGCGCACACGCATAGCTACGACAAGGTCATCTACGTAGTGAGCGGATCGATCACCTTTGGCCTGCCCGAACTCGAACGCAACCTGACCCTGTTCCCCGGCGACCGTTTGGATCTGCCTAAAGGCACCGTCCACGATGCAATGGTTGGAAAGGATGGTGTCGTCTGTTTGGAAGGCCACTTGTAAAGCCTTGATTATCTATAAAGCTTATCTCCCCCATCGTGGGGAGTTTTTATTTGGATGAAGTATCTCTTATTTCGGATAAGGGTTTTATATACAAGCCAAAGGAGACCACATGACCACTTCTAATTCATCTAAAAAATCCCTTCCGGATCAAGACGATCGTATTCTGCTGCAAACACGTTTGGTATTGATCGTTGTTGTCCCGTTTCTACTGCTGGCATTCTTGATTCTATATATCTTCCCAGACCTGTCTGGCGAGCGCTTTGCCTGGGCGATCAAACCGCACATGACTGCGCTCTTCATCGGCTCGGGTTATCTGGCCGGGGCCTATATGTTCGCCTTTGCGATCTTCGGAAAACGCTGGCATCGCGTCAAAGCCGCATTTCCACCGGTGACTACATTCACAGTTGCGATGATGCTGGCAACGATCATCCATTGGGATCGTTTTGACATCACCCACTTTCCCTTCCAACTCTGGTTGATCTTGTACGTTATCACCCCTTTCCTTGTGCCCTATCTTTGGATCAAGAACCGCGTCACAGACCCGGGAACACCTGAACCAGATGACCTGGCCGTTCCTGCCCTGGCAAAATTGGCATTCACGGGGTTTGGCGTGATTGGCATTGGCATGGCGCTTTTCATGTTCATCTCTCCGCAGTCCATGATTCCGGTATGGCCCTGGGCACTGTCCCCGCTGACCGCCCGCATCATGGGCGGATGGTTTGGCCTTTTGGGCGTTGGCGGCTTTTATGCCGGACAGGACAATCGCTGGAGCGCCTGGCGTGTGCCTTTGCAAAGCATCACTTTCTGGGGCATTTTGATATTGATCGGCGCTTTCATGAATCCGCAAGATTTCACAAATGGGGTGTGGAATCCGTTCACGATTGGGACGGCAACCGTAATTTTGTTGCTAACGGCCTTTCATATAGGAATGGAATTTCGCCGCAAACAACAGATTTAGAAATGTTTTGGACGGTTAGACCGTCTGTCAAATATTGGAATTACGCACCTGGAAACGAGAATCCTGAATTTTTAGAATCGAGGTGAGATATGCAAGCCAGGACAATTCTAAATACGATCCTTGCGATGATCGCTTTTGCAGCTAATTCGCTTCTGAACCGCCTGGCGCTTGGGAACTCGACCATTGATGCAGCCAGTTACACAACCGTGCGTCTGGCTTCAGGGGCTATTATGCTCGGCATCATGGGGATGGCAACCAGAGAAAAAGACTGGATACGACAGCGCGGCAGTTGGCCTTCGGCTGCTTTCCTGTTCCTGTATGCGATTGCCTTTTCGTTTGCCTATCTCAGCCTGAGTACCGGAACGGGGGCTTTGATCCTGTTCGGGAGCGTGCAGGTGACCATGATCGTTGCAGCGCTCTATGCCGGGGAGCGCCCGCGTTTTCTGGAATGGATCGGCCTGTTCCTGGCCCTCGGCGGGTTGGTCTACCTGGTATTTCCCGGCCTTAAGGCGCCTTCTCCACTCGGGTCCGCGCTCATGGCTGCTGCCGGTATCGCATGGGGATTCTATACTCTGCGCGGGCGCGGCAGCAGCGATCCACTGGGGGATACGGCCAGCAATTTTATTCGCTCGGTACCATTTGTTTTGATTATCAGTCTGTTTGGGTTGAAAAATGTTCATATCTCGGCCAACGGCCTGTTGCTGGCAGGTATATCCGGGGCAATCACATCGGGATTGGGATATGTGATCTGGTACGCCGCCCTGCGCGGACTGACCACTACGCGCGCCGCAACGGTGCAGCTATCCGTACCGATTCTGGCAGCTTGGAGCGGAATCATCTTTTTGTCGGAAGAACTATCCTTCCGTTTGCTGCTGGCAGGTGTACTGATCTTAGGCGGGATCGGGTTGGCGGTAATGGGCAGGGGACAAAAATAGTCAAAGTGACGGGGGCAGGGTAGAGCTTAGGAAGATGCGTAAATCCAATTAAACGGTTCGGGCGAGGCTAAGCCCCGCCCGAACATTTCACAGACAAATCAGTTTAGAACCAACCGCGCAGTTCCATAGCCTTGACCACGCGGTCAATCGCAACCATGTAGGCTGCATCGCGCATATAAACGCCTTCTTTTTCGCTCATGTCGAGCACACCGTGGAATGCTGCTGTCATCTTCTGGTCGAGTTTCTCAAGCACTTCTTCTTTGTGCCAGTAGAAGTTCATGTCGTTCTGCACCTGCTCGAAATAGGAAGTGGTCACGCCGCCTGCATTGCACAGGAAGTCGGGAATGTTGAAGATGCCGTTGGCTTTGAAGTATTCGTCGGCTTCGGGGGTGCAGGGGCCGTTGGCGCCTTCGGCCACGATTTTGACGCGTTTGGACATATTCTTGACCGTATCGGCATTGACATGGCCTTCAATAGCAGCCGGGATAAGCACGTCGGCTTCTTTGGTGATCCAGGCTTCGCCATCTTCAACAAGGTAACCGGCCGCTTCAGCTTTGGCTTTGTCAATCGTGCCATATTGGTCGGTGATGCTGAGCAGGAAGCGCGGGTCACAGCCGTCTGTGTGGCTGTAGGTGTAAGCAGTCTTGTTGTGGCGATCCCAGCAGGAAACGCAGGCGACCGTGCCGCCCAACATCTCAACGAAGCCGATAGCCGCGTACTGCGACACATTACCGAACCCTTCGATAGCGGCCACAGACTTGGTGGAGTCCATGCCCAGGTGCTTCATCGCTTCGCGCACGGTGTAGATGACACCGTAGCCGGTCGCTTCGGTACGGCCTTCAGAGCCGCCGCCGCCCAGCGGTTTGCCGGTGAACACGCCGGGGGTATATTCACCCACCAGCTTGGAATATTCATCCATCATCCAGCCCATCATCTGGGGAGTGGTGCCCACATCAGGAGCAGGTACGTCATTGCGCGGGCCGATGTTCTTCCACATTACCTGCACCCAACCACGGCAAAGTTCTTCTTTTTCACGGGGTGAAAGGGTAGCAGGGTCGACAATGATGCCGCCCTTGCCGCCGCCCAACGGAATGTCGGCCACGGCGCATTTCCAGGTCATCCAGGTTGCCAGTGCACGGACGGTGTCCATCGTCTCAGACGGGTGGAAACGAATGCCGCCTTTGTTTGGGCCGCGGGCATCGTTGTGCTGCACACGGAAGCCCTGGAAGACACGCAATGAGCCATCATCCATGCGCACAGGGATGCGGAACGAATACTCGCGCGCGGGCCAACGCAGCACATCGGCAATACCAGGATCCAGGCTAAGCATATTCGCGACGCCATCAAACTGTTCCTGCGCCATTTCAAAAGCGTTGATCTGTTCGGACATTTTTTCTCCTAAGAGTAGCTATAGTTTTGAAAAAAAATAAGCGGGCATCCCAGGTCTGGGGCCCGCTCTATTACTTTCGTATGGCACAAACAAGAATCATTGAGAATAACTACCTTTTATGCTGTGCATCTTAACCATACACGAGCTTGTGATTGCAGTCAATATAAAAAGTTCATAAATATGTCAGACAAAACTCATATAATATTCTCATCTAGTCAAGGGCAATTAATGACGGTTGTTGCCTCTTATGGATGTATTCTGCATACAGGTCACCCGGAGGGCAGGGATTACAGCCAAGACAACTATGCATATTTTTCCGTTCTACCTGGTACGCATCGATCAAATCACGGCTGGATTGATCCGAGTCCACTTGTAGACGGATTACATAACCCAAAAAGCATTCACAGGTCAGGCAGGTATCGTGTGGGAATGATTCTGCTGCCTCCGCCAATAATTGTTTCACATCCTCGCGTGAAAGTTTTGTTACCATTAGCTCTCCTGTAGCTGCCTTTCCAACTCTACACGCACCACCCCCGGATTAGCCTTGCCCTGCGCCTTGCGCATCACCTGCCCGAACAGCCAGTTGACTACCGTTTCTTTTCCGGCTTTGAAGCTGGCAACTTGATCTGGATTCTCGTCCAAAACTTGCTTCACGAAATCGGAAATCAAACCCTCATCCGAAACCTGCTTGAGTCCCTTCGACTCGACGATCTCCGCCGCGCCTTTCCCGGATTGGAACATTTCAGCCAGCACGGTCTTGCCCGTAGACTGGTTGATCTCGCCCCCAGTGACCAACCCGACCAATTCAACCAGCGCCTCTGGCCGGACTTTCAGGTCTGCTACCGTTGTGTCAGCCTGGTTCATCAACCCGAACAAATCGCCGGTCATCCAGTTAGCTATCAATTTTGGATTTACGGTTTCTGATTTTCGATTGACGGCCTGCTCAAAATATTCTGCAACTGCCTTCTCGCTTGTTAGCACACCTGCATCGTATTCCGTTAAACCGTATTGCTCAACAAAACGCTGATATTTGGCACGCGGCAACTCCGGCAGTTCCGCGCGGACACGTTCCAGCCAGGACTTATCCACGACTAACGGAGGCAGGTCTGGTTCGGGGAAGTAGCGGTAGTCGTGCGCATCTTCCTTTCCTCGCTGGGAATAGGTAGTCTCTTCCGCCTCGTTCCAGCCGAGGGTTTCCTGTTCCACTTCGCCGCCGTCTGCCATGATCTTGCTCTGACGCTTAATCTCAAAAGATGTGGCCCGTTCCAGTGCGCGGAAGGAATTCAGGTTCTTGATCTCCACGCGCGTGTTGAGGGCATCCGTGCCTTTTTCGCGCACCGAGATATTCGACTCGAAACGGATGACGCCCTTTTCCATATCGCCGGAGTTGACTTCGAGATAACGCAGGATATCGCGGATAGCCTCGGTATATGCCCGGGCTTCCTCCACCGAACGCATATCCGGTTCGGAGACGATCTCCAACAGCGGCACGCCCGCGCGGTTCAGGTCGAGGAGAGAACTGCCATCGATATGCGTCAGCTTGCCAGTGTCTTCCTCCAGATGCACGCGCAGCACGCGGATAGTTTTCTCTCCTTCAGAAGTGTTGATGACTAATTTCCCATGTTCGGCCAGCGGCTGTTCGTATTGCGAGATCTGGTAGCCTTTAGGCAAGTCGGGATAAAAGTAGTTCTTGCGCGCAAAGATGCTGACCGGGTTGACTGTGCATCCCAGCGCCAGCGCCACGCGAATGCCATACTCCACGGCCATCTGGTTGACGACCGGCAGCATACCGGGCATCCCGGAGCAGACCGGGCACACGGCGGTGTTCGGCGGCGCAGAGACAGAATCGACCACGGCGCAACTGCAAAACATCTTCGATTTCGTTTGTAATTCGGCGTGGACTTCAAGTCCGATGACGGGTTCGTATTCGATAGCCATTTTTTATTATTTTATCAAGAGACAGGAAAAACATTAGCCACAAGGCAAGTCGCAATTGTACACTAGCCTGAATGGCATGTCGCTCAACCTCGGCTGCACCCCCATGCCAGGCAAGTTCAGGGGACAGTTTAACTTTATTCCTATCTGAAATACAATGAGGCTAAAAAATTTCGATTTCTCGGTCCCCTCCTAAGGTAGGGGTGATCTCTCCAACAACACGGGTGAGAGCCTGGAAACAGGTAAGTCCCTCATTTTCCATCAGATCATAAAGCTGTTTTTCAGCTTGAACCTGACCTTTTGCTTTTTCAAGGATGATGGCGGCCTTTTGCCTGGGAACGACAACAACTCCGTCATTGTCGGCAACGATGATGTCACCCGGATTCACCACGACACCGGCGCACTGGATAGGGATGTTAATATCTCCCAATACACTGGCGTCTCCAGCATTGGGCGTCACTGAGCGGGAAAAATGGGGGACCCCGGTTTTCTTTATTCCGTCTGAATCGCGCACTGCCCCGTCAATAATAACACCTGCTACTTTTTGAAGCTGGCAGGATTTGGCTGCGAGGTCTCCCCAAATCGCCGCGTCTTTGTATCCTTTAACATCGATGACAATGATATCTCCGGGTTGGGTGTAATCGATTGCAGCCACGGGTGTCAGATAGTCAGCAACGATACTTCTAGCCGTGACTGCCGGACCGTAGATTCTTTCGATGGGAAAAACCGGTTTGATTTCACTGTGCATGGTCTGGCACTTTTCCATAGCATCCGACAAAATGGTTGTGGGGAATTGACCCAATTCTTTAATTATTTGCTTATCAGGTCTTTCAATTGATTTTATTGTAATACTCATCTTCTTCTCCTTCCCAAGCTTTGCCAGAGACAGACGGCTCTCCACATTTATTTTACATCCCTGTTTGGAAACAGTCTGTCTCGGGCGTTATCAAGCACCCTTGCTATTAACCCTATCAAGAGCCAGCAAAAGTAACAGCCACAAACTCAGCCGCAATTGTACACTGGCCTGAACCGCATGTCTGCTGACTTCGGCTGCATCCCCATGCCAGACAAGATAGAAATGGGGAAAAAATAAGGCCAGGGTCATTAGTGTCAGCCAGAATGCGGGAGATGCTTTCCAGAGTTTTCCTTTTATTGCCATAGCCCCCGTAGCAATAACAAGCAACCCAACCAGCCAGAGCGAATTCGGGAAAAATAGCGTTCCAAAAATCCATCCCAAAACAGGCCGGTATGTCTCCGGCGCATATGGGGATAAGCTGACCGGCTCTAGCTGTTCATCAATATGTATCCACGGTTCTGTGATGGTGTAAACCGGATGGCTGATAAGGAACTGCACATAAATATTCTTCCCCTTGCGATACAGCCAGGCTTCCACTTCGTTCAGGGCCGGGTTGTTGAAAACGGCAAAATCCCCGTCATGGGCAAGTCCCCCGCTTAAAGGGAACAGTTCAGGGGGCACCGGCATGCCATTCGCTTCAAAGAAAGACAAAAATTCTTCGTCCGGCAAAATACGATGCAAGACCGTATTGGTCAATGGATATAGCCAGCGTGGGATGGTTGGCATTTCCGATATCTGCATGTTGACCACACAAAAGCCGACCAATATCGCACTGACCGCCCAGTAAAAACGCTGGCGTTTGAAGAACAGGCCAACCAATACCAAAATCCCGGCAATCATCAGGCTGAGATAGACATTGGTTTCGCGTGTACCGATCCACCAGCCGAAAAGAAAAACCAGCGCGAAGAGTTTCTCCCAGCGCCAGCGCTGTAACAATGACAACCAGACCGCGATGATTAACACCATCAACGAGATCGAAAGCGACTCGCTCTGGATGATGTGATTCCACATCTGCACGGACGGCGCCAGGCTGAATCCCAGGATGAGCCCAAACGCAATTACTCTCAGCCAGAGCCTGTGGATAATTTTGCTAAATGCCCATGCGAGAGCCAGCCATGCCAGCGCAGACAATGTTGTCTGTACCGCATCGATCACGACCGGGGAACTGCCTGCCATTTTATATAGCACTGCCGCGCCCCAGGGTTTGGTGTGTGTCCATAGACCGGATTCGATCCATTTGTAGGTTGTAGCGGGGAAGATGTAGTCAATGCTATCTGGCAGCCAGATGGCCTCGCGGACTTGAAAATGGCTGGCAGCCTGCAAGGCCAGGTAAATGAGCACAACTCCCAACATGACGGATTTTTGGGAAGCGCTCAGTTTGCTGGTTCGCTGTGTTGATGTTTCCGGAAAAAACTGACCGAACCAGCGCAGGATGGATTTTCGCAGTACGATCAACAGGGTCAAGCAAACCAGTCCGCTGGCGAAGGCGAGCCACAGAAGCGAAGGTTGAATACGCCCGAAGTAAGCAAAATATCGGATGGCGGGGATTCTGCCCATCCCGGCAGGGAACGAGAAGGCAAAGAGAAAGATAGATAAAAAGAATAACCAAAATAAGTGTCGCTCACCGGCAAGCCAGGTCTCCAATTTTCCAGTTTGCCCTGTCCAAACTTTGTAAACGGAAAAAAAAATACTGGCCAACACGAACAAGTTGACAATGAACACCGCCCAACGCCCCACTGAAAATCCCAGGAATCCACCCTCTTGTGAGGGTTCTGACAGCAGCGAACCAATTACGAACAGCCCTGCCAACGCGATCATGCTGAGATGGGCAAGGACTGTCCGCATGGTAGGGCTCAAGCGGTTGA
>Ga0209536_100004990_pt1 | contig 20823 bp, 16 predicted proteins | sample DeeMarSeWOR28_12_FD_187461 | JGI IMG/M metagenome (GOLD analysis project Ga0209536, IMG submission 187461) | Marine sediment microbial communities from White Oak River estuary, North Carolina - WOR-2-8_12 (SPAdes) (version 2) | ecosystem: Environmental > Aquatic > Marine > Intertidal zone >... | reverse complement strand
GGTTGGTGACGCCCGGCAACTCGTCCGGCTCGACCACGGTGCCGAGGTTGACTACCGCCAGCTCCGCACCAAGCGAGCGCGCCAGCACGTTGATCGCCGCGCCGCCGTTGGCGAAATTTTTCACCATCTCGTAGGTGACCACCTGCGGGAACGCGGAGACACCTTCTTCGACCACGCCGTGGTCGGCGGCAAAGACGACAATCTCGAGCGCGTCGATAGCGGGCTTTTCCCGGCCCTGCAGGCCGGCGAGCCGAATCGCCAGCGACTCGAGCCGACCGAGCGCGCCCGGCGGCTTGGTCAGCTGACCCTGGCGAACCTCGGCCGCGCTGCGCGCGGCCTGGTCGATAGCGGCGGCGGGACTGGCCCACCAGGCGGTTGATGCGTTCAATGCGGCGCTCCCTTCAGGTAATGCGGCAAGCCCGCAACGGTTAAGATGACACGGTCGCACAGGCCCGCGACGTGCTGGTGCAACAGGCCGAGGCGATCGCAGTAACGCCGGCTCAACTCGCCCATCGGCACCACGCCGAGGTTCGACTCGGTGCTCACCAGGATCAGTTCGCCCGGACAGGACGGCAGAAATCCGAGCAGCGCGTCGATCTCGCGCTCGGCGCAGGCCGGGTCCTCGGCGAGCAGCAGGTTGGTCACCCACAGCGACAGGCAGTCGACCAGCAGGCAGCTGCCCGCACGCGCCTGCTGCTGCAGAACCCGCGCCAACTCGATCGGCTCCTCGTGGCTCTGCCAGCCCGGCGGACGCCGCGCCTGGTGGGCCTCGATGCGCGCGCGCATTTCGTCGTCGCCCGCCTCGGCGGTCGCAAGATAACTGACGGTGAGGCCGCTCGCCGCGGCCAGCTCTTCGGCAAGGCGGCTCTTGCCCGAGCGCACGCCGCCCAGTACCAGGGTTTTCACGTGTCGCCTGCTGGCGCGCTAGCGGCCGGCACCGGCGCATACCAGCGCAGCTTGTCGGCCAGCTGCACCACGCGGCCGACGATGAACAGCGACGGCGACGATACGTCGAGCTGTTGCAGCAGCGCCGGCAGCTCCGCCAGCGTCGACACCAGCACGCGTTGCTCGGGCGTGGTGCCCTTCTCCACCAGCGCGACGTTCATGTCATCGGCCATGCCGTGCGCGCGCAGCGACTCGCAGATCACCGGCAGGCTCGACAGGCCCATGTAAAACACCAGCGTTTTACCCTCGCTGACCAGTTCGGGCCAGTGCAGATCGACGCTGCCGTCCTTCAGTTGACCGGTCACGAACTGCACGCTCTGCGCGTAATCGCGGTGCGTCAGCGGAATCCCGGCATAGGCCGAGCAGCCGTTCGCGGCGGTAATGCCGGGCACCACCTGGAACGGGATCTGCGCCGCCGCCAGCTTTTCGATCTCCTCGCCGCCGCGCCCGAAGATGAACGGGTCGCCGCCCTTGAGACGCGCCACGCGCTTGCCGCGCATGGCGTGATCGACCAGCAGCTGGTTGATATCGGTCTGCTGCACCGCGTGCTCGGCGCGGCGCTTGCCGACGTAGATACGCTCGGCGCGCTCCGGCACCAGCGCCATGATCTGGGGCGACACCAGGCGATCGTAGAGCACCACGTCGGACTGCTGGATCAGGCGAAAGGCGCGCAGCGTGAGCAGGTCCGGATCGCCCGGACCGGCGCCGATCAGGTAGACTTCGCCGACGCGGCGGAACTGCTCGGGCGCGGCCAGCGCGGCCTCGAACAGCGCCTCGGCCTGCGCCGGGTTACCGCTGAAGATCGCCTCGGCGATCGCGCCCTGCAGCACGTGCTGCCAGAAATCGATGCGCTCGTGCTCGTCGGGCAGCACCTGCTTCACGCGCGCGCGATGCCGCCCGACCAGTTCGGACAGCTCTTCGTAGCCTTCGGGAAGGAACTGGTCGAGCTGACGCTTGAGGATGCGCGACAGCACCGGCGACGCGCCGTTGTTGGAGATCGCGATGGTAATCGGTCCGCGATCGATTACCGCCGGAAAGATGAAGTCGCAGAGGTTGCGATCGTCGGCGCGATTCACCGGGATTTTACGCGCACGGGCGCAGTCCGCCACCTGCTGGTTCACCGCCTTCGAGTCCGTCGCCGCGACGATCAGGAAGTAATCCCGCTCGACCAGCTCGTCGGCGTAAGCCTGCTCGATCAGATCACCGCCCGCGTCGCTGACCAGTTCGCGCAGGCGGGCGCCGATTGCGCTGGCGATCACGTCCACCTGCGCGCCGGCCGACAACAGCGAGCGACAGCGCCGCTGCGCAACCCGGCCGCCGCCGACGATGAGGCAGCGACGGCCTTCGAGCTGGAACTGCAGTGGGTAAAATTTCATCCGTGCTACCTGGCAAAGAATTCAAATACGGCAATCACGATCAGCCACAGCGCGATCGAACGATTGACGAGACGACACGCGCTCTGCAGGCCGGCCGCCGACGGCCGGGTGTCGTCATCGAGCGGCGGCCCGAGCACCGAGCGCCGCTGCAGCTTGCCATGATACGTCTCGTCGCCACCGACGCAAATGTTGAGCGCGCCCGCGCCCGCCGCCATCACCGGTCCCGCGTTCGGGCTTTTCCACGACAGTCCCTGCGCCTTCCAGCAGGCGAAGGCCTGTGCCGTATGGCCGCCGAGCAGGGCATAGGTCAGCGCGGTCAGCTGCGCCGGGATGAAATTGACGACGTCGTCGGCGCGCGCCGCCATCCAGCCGAAACGCAGGTAGCGCTCGTTTTTATAACCCCACATCGCGTCCAGCGTGTTGATCAGGCGATAGGCCAGCACGCCGGGCGCCCCCAGCAGCGCGAACCAGAAAAGCGCGGCGAAAATCGCGTCGGCGCCGTTTTCCAGCACCGACTCGATCGCGCCGCGCGCAACGCCGGTCGCATCCAGCGCCGCGCTGTCGCGGCTGACGATGTGCGCCACCGCGGCGCGCGCCGCGTCGAGATCGCCGCGCAACAGGGGTTCGGCGACCGCGCCGGCGTGCGCCAGCAGGCTGTTCCAGCCGATCGCGAGATACAGGATTGCGACCGACCACAGCAGGTAGAGCGCGCTGGACGACTGCAACCAGGCGTCGATCGCCCAGGCCAGCAGCAGCAGCGGGATCACCGCCAGGCCCCAGCCGAACACGCCGTCCGCGGCGCTCGCCTGCGGCCCGTTCAGGCGCGCCTCGATAGCGTCGGCCAGCCGGCCGAAACCGACCAGCGGGTGATAGCGCGGCGGCTCGCCGAGCAGGTAATCGAGCGCCAGCGCGAGCGCGATGAGCAGCGCGATACTCATCGCCGCGGCTCCATCGACAGCAGCTCGAGCAGCATCCCGAGCGGCATGCAGCGCTCGACCTCGTCGGCGAGACGCTCGATCTGCGCCTCGCGAAACTGCGGGTAATCGAAGGCTTCGACCGCGCCGAGCCCGGCCCAGCGCAGCCAGTGCGCGAGCATCGCGGGTTCGTCGAACAGGCCGTGCAGGTAGGTGCCGAGCACGTTGCCGTCGGCGCTGATCACGCCGTCCTCGAAGCGCTCCCCATCCTCGCGGCAGCGCAGCTCGAACAGCGGCCCGCCCGGCTCGTCGCCGCGGGTGGCGCCGGCGTGGATTTCGTAACCGCTCACCGCGAGGCCCTCGGCCAGCAGCGTGCCGCAGACGTTGCGCAGCGTCTTGTCGGGCTGCAGCGTCGTCTCCTGCGCGAGCCAACCGAGGCCCTGCGAGGAGCCGGGCGCGGATTCGACGCCGTCGGGGTCGTGTACCTGTCGGCCCAGCATCTGGTAACCGCCGCAGATACCGATCAGCTTGCCGCCGTGCCGCAGGTGGCGCTCGATGACGCGCTCCCAGCCGTTGTCGCGCAGCCACTGCAGGTCGCCGCGCACGTGCTTGCTGCCGGGCAGGATCATCAGGTCGCAACCGCGGAACCGGCTGGCATCGCGCACGAATTCGCAATCCGCCTGCGGGTGCATGCGCAACACGTCGAAATCGGTGTGGTTGCTGGCGCGCGGATAGGCCAGCACGCTGATCCTGAGCACCTCGTCGTGCTTGTCGCGCTGCAGCTTCTGGCTCTGGCTGATGCTGTCCTCGGCCTCGATGTGCAGGTTGTGGATGTAGGGCAGCACCGCCAGCACCGGGACCGAGGTTTTCTGTTCCAGCCACTGGAGCCCGGGTTCGAGCAGCTTGACGTCGCCGCGAAAGCGATTGATGACGAAGCCGCGTACGCGCTTCTGCTCGCTCTCGCTGAGCAACGCCCAGGTGCCGTAGAGGTGCGCAAACACGCCGCCGCGGTCGATATCGGCGACGATGATGACCGGGCAGTCGACCGCCTCGGCGAAGCCCATGTTGGCGATGTCGTGCTCGCGCAGGTTGATCTCGGCGGGGCTGCCGGCGCCTTCCACCAGCACCAGCTCGTACTGCTGTTTGAGTTGCTCGTGCGCGGCGCGCACCACCGGCAGCAGCTGCGGCTTGTAGGCGTGGTAAGCCACCGCATCCATGTTGCCGATCGCCCTGCCGTTGATGATCACCTGCGACCCCTGGTCGCTGTTCGGTTTCAGCAGGATCGGGTTCATGCTCACCGAGGGTTCGAGCCCGGCGGCCTGCGCCTGCACCGCCTGTGCGCGGCCGATCTCGCCGCTGTCCGCGGTGACCGCGGAGTTCAGCGCCATGTTCTGCGGCTTGAACGGCACCACGCGGTAGCCGTGGCGCGCGAGGATGCGGCACAGCGCGGTGACGAGGATGCTCTTGCCGGCATCCGAGGTCGTGCCCTGCACCATCAGCGTGTGCGGCGAGGCATAACTCATGACGCCGTCTCTTCGAGGGCGTCGATGTCGAGCAGCAGGTTCTGCAGGCGCTCGGCGTAGTCGCCGGCATCATGCCACAGGCCGCGCTGGCTCGCCTCCAGCAGGCGTTCGGCCATCTCTTCCAGCGCCGGCAGGTTATTCTGCCGCAGGAAGGCCTGGTTGGCCGCGTCGAAGACGATGGCGTCGCTGACCTGCTGATACTGGTAATCGTCGATCAGGTTGGTGGTGGCGTCGTAGGCGAACAGGTAATCGATGCTGGCCGCCATCTCGAAGGCGCCCTTGTAGCCGTGCTCGCGCATCGCCTCGATCCATTTCGGGTTGAGCACGCGCGAGCGGATCACGCGGTTGAGCTCTTCCTTGAGAGTACGTACTTTCGGCCGCGAGGGGTTCGAATGATCGCTGTGGTACACCGCGGGCGCAGTGCCGCCGAACTCGGTGACCGCGTTGGTCATGCCGCCCTGGAACTGGTAGTAATCGTCCGAGTCGAGGATATCGTGTTCGCGGTTGTCCTGGTTGTGGATCACGGTGTCGAGGCGACCGAGGCGATCGCCGAACGCAGTCTTCGCCTCGACGCCGTCGTGGTCTGCCGCCCCGCTGCCGTAGGCATAGCCGCCCCAGTTCAAATAGGCCTGCGCGAGATCGGCGGACGTTTCCCAGCAGCGCTCGTCGATCAGCCCCTGCAAGCCGGCGCCGTAGGCGCCTGGCTTGCTGCCGAACACGCGGTAACTGGCCTGGCGCTTCGCCGCGGCGCTGTCCATGCCGTCGGCCTGCAGTTCGGCGATGCGCGCGTCGATGTGCGCCTTCACGGTATTCAACCCGCCGGGTTCGTCGTAGTCGGCGAGCATCAGCACCGCCGCATCGTAGAGCCGCATCACGTTCGGGAAGGCGTCGCGAAAGAAGCCGGAGACGCGCAGCGTCACGTCGACGCGCGGCCGCCCCAGCTTCATCATCGGCACGATCTCGAAATCCACCACGCGCTGCGAGCCCGGCGCCCATACCGGGTTGATCCCCATCAGCGCGAAGGCCTGGGCGATGTCGTCGCCGCCGGTGCGCATGGTGGCGGTGCCCCACACCGACAGGCCGACCTGCGCCGGGTAGTCGCCGTGTTCCTGCAGGTGACGCTCGATCAGCGCCTGCGCCGAGCGCTGGCCGAGCGCCCAGGCCGCCGGCGACGGGATCGCGCGGTTGTCCACGGAAAAAAAGTTACGCCCGGTCGGCAGCGTGTCGAGGCGCCCGCGGGTCGGCGCGCCGCTCGGTCCCGGGTCGACGAAACCGCCGGACAGGCCGTGCAGCAGCGCGGCGATCTCCTGCTCGGCGCTTTGCCGCAGCGCCTCCATCAGGCGCGTGCGCGCATGCTGCAACAGCGCGCCGGTCACCGGCATATCCAGCGTGTCCTCGCTTTCCCGTTCGCCGAGCAGGATATCCAGCACCAGCTGCCGCGCGAGCAATTCGAGGCGCTCGCGCGTATCGGCGTGGCTGCGCCAGGGGGCGTCGCTCACGGCAAGCATGCGTTCGGGCCGATTGCCCTGCCAGGCATCGACCGCGGTGGTGAAAGGATCGAACTCGACGCCCTCCTCGACCAGCGCGAGGTCTGTCGCCAGCGCGTGCAGGATACCCTGCGCGGCGGCGCCTTCACCGCGCGGCAGGCGCAGCAGCGCGACGATGGTATCCGCCAGCTTGGCGCGCGCCGGCAATTCGCCGAGCACGTGCAGGCCGTGGCGGATCTGCGCCTCCTTGATGTCGCACAGCCAGGTATCGAGCTGCGCCAGCACCACGTCATCGGCCGAGGCCGCGGGCAGGTTCAATTCGTCGTAGACGCGCGTCTCCTGCACCGCCCTGAGGATCTCGCCGCGCAGCCAGCGCTCGCGCCGTGCATCCATGCCGAGCGCCTGGTAATACTCGTCCACCAGCGCCTCGAGTTGCGCCAGCTCGCCGTAGGTTTCGGCGCGCGTCAGCGGCGGCATCAGGTGATCGACGATCACCGCCTGCGCGCGCCGCTTGGCCTGCGCGCCCTCGCCCGGATCGTTGACGATGAACGGGTAGAAGTGCGGCAACGGCCCCAGCGCGATGTCGGGCCAGCACTGGTTCGACAGCCCGCTGCCCTTGCCCGGCAGCCACTCGAGGTTGCCGTGCTTGCCGACATGAACGATGGCGTCGACCCGGTACTCGTGGCGCAGCCAGAAGTAACAGGCCAGGTAACTGTGCGGCGGCACCAGGTCCGGATCGTGGTAGTTGGCGGCGAGGTCGAGGTTGAAACCGCGTGCCGGCTGGATGCCGACAAAGGTCTCGCCGAGGCGGATTCCGGCGATCATCAGCCGCCCCTCGCGGCATTTCGGATCGCGTTCGGGCTCGCCCCAGCGCGCCATCACCGCGTCGCGCGAGGCGGCCGGCAGCGCGTTGAAATGCTGCAGGTAATCGTCCACCGCGATGCTCTGCCAGCAGGGCAGCTGGTGCAGGGTTTCCGGGTTGTTGGTGACGGCGCCGAGCAGCTCGGCGATCAGCGCGTTGCCGTCCGCCATCAGGCCGTCCACCGGGTAGCCGGCCTGCTGCATCGCGCGCAGCAGGTTGATCACCGAGGCCGGGGTATCCAGCCCGACGCCGTTACCGATGCGGCCGTCGCGGGTCGGGTAGTTGGCGAGCATCAGCGCGATGCGCTTGTCACGGTTGGGCAGGGTCGCAAGGCGCATAAAACCGCGCGCGAGGCGCGCGACAAACCCGGCGCGCTCGGCCTGCAGGCGATAGCGCACCACCGCGATCTCGCTGCGTTCGGCGACAAAGGCTTCCGACTTGAAACTGACCGCGCGCGTGATGATGCGCCCGTCCATCTCCGGCAACACCACCTGCATCGCGATATCGCGGCTGCGTAACCCCTGGCTCAGCGAGATCCAGTCTTCCTCGGTGCTGCTCGACAGGATCAGCTGCAACACCGGTACCGGCAGCGCAAACGGCGACTGGAAGCGGGTCGGTTCGGCCGATAGCCCGGGACTGTTCACCGTCTGGCTGGCAAAACCGGTGCTATTGACGATCAGGCGCGCGCCGCTCTGCGTCAGCAGTGCGTTGACCAGCGCCAGCGATTCGGCGTCCTTGAGCGACGCGATGGCGATCGGCAGGGGGTTGATCCCGGCCGCTTCCAGCGCCTCGATCAACTGGTCGAACATCTGCGTATTGCTGCTCTGCAGGTGACTGCGATAAAACAGCAGCAGGCAACGCTCGGCATCGGGGTTGCGCGCCTGCCAGCGCTGCAGCCATTCGTCGTAGGTAGCCTGCAGCGGCTTGCCCGGCATGTACAGCAGGCAATGCGGCAGGCGCTGCGGTTCGCGCCAGGCGTAGTCGCGCCGCAGGCATGCGGCGGCGAGGTAAAACAGCAGCTGGCGCAGGTTGACCGAACCGCCCTCGCGCAGGTAACGCCAGGCGCGCTGGCTGACCTCGGGGGCAACGCTGGACGCCGCGAACAGGGCTGGATCGGCGCTGTCGTCGCCGGGCACCAGGATCAATTGCCGAGGCTGTTGCGCGCTGGCGCCGGCCGCCCAGTCGAGCAGGCGCTCGAAACCGTAGCGCCAGTAGTTTTCCCCGCCGAGCAGCGACACCAGCACCACGCTGGCGTGGTCCAGCACCTTGTGCTGGTAGAGATCGAAGGCGGCGGGTTTCTGCAGCTGCATCCAGTTGGCGAGACGCACGCGCGGGTAGTCTGCCGGCATATCGTCGACGGCATCGGCGAGCGCCGCGAGCGATGAGTCGGCGGCCGACAGGATGACGATATCGCCGGGCGTCTGCTCGAGATCGACGATACCCTCGTCATCGACATAGCCTCCGGGCTTGGCGGCCAGGAGGTGCATCAGCCGGCTCGGTCCATGATCACGAGGGTGTCAGGCTAGCGCGGCATCGACGACCGTCGCCTGCAGCGCGGCGCTGAATTCGGCCTCGTCGATGTGCTTGCCGATAAACACCAGTTGCGTCAGGCGCGGCTCGCCGGGTTGCCACAGCCGATCGAAGTGCAGGTCGATGCGCCGCCCCACCGCCTGCACCACCTGGCGCATCGGTTTGCCGGGCAGCGCCGCGAAACCCTTGATGCGATAGATATTGTGCTGGTCGAGCAGCGCGCGCAGCGTCGCGGTCAACTGGTTTGCATCGACCTCACCCATCGACAGCACGAAGGAGTCGAAGTGATCGTGCGCGTGGTCGTGGTGCTCGCCATGCGCATGGTGGTGATCGTGATGATTGTGGATCGCGTCGATGCGTTCCTCGGCTGCCGCCTCGATGCCCAGCAGCACATCGAGCTCCGTATCGCCGTGACTGACGTAGGCGGTTTTGACCGCCGCTGGCACGCGCGCGGAAATCGTGGCCTGCACCCGCTCGCGTTCGGCGCTGTCAAGCAAATCGTTCTTGCTGACGATGACCAGGTCGGCGGCGCTCAGCTGGTCGTCGAGCAGCTCGCGCAGGCTGGGATCGTGATCGAGGCTATCGTCGGCGCGGCGTTGAGCCTCAACCTGTTCGACGTCGTTGGCGTAACGCCCGGCGGCCACCGCCGGGCCGTCGATCACCGTGATCACCGCGTCGACCGTGCAATGCTGCTTGATCTCCGGCCAGTTGAAGGCCTGCACCAGCGGTTTCGGCAGCGCCAGCCCGGAAGTCTCGATGAGGATGTGATCGATGTCGGCGCGGCGCGCGATCAACTGCTGCATCACCGGCAGGAACTCTTCTTCGACGGTGCAGCAGATGCAGCCGTTGGCCAGCTCGTAAATGCCGTCCTCGGCCGCGTCGGCGGCAACCGCGCCGTCCTCGCAATCGAGCGGGCAGCTGCGCAGCAGGTTGGCGTCGATGTCGAGCTCGCCGAACTCGTTGACGATGACCGCGATGCGTTTGCCGGCAGCCTGCCGCAGCACGCTGGACAGCAGCGTGGTTTTGCCGCTACCGAGGAAACCGGTGACGACCGTGGTCGGGATCTTGTCCAGTTGCATGCCTTTGACTCCGCGGAATTGAACGCGCGATTCTACTCAATCGCCGCCCACTAAGCCATTCTCCGTGCCGTCTACAAGCGTTGAAACTGCGCCACTTTGTTGCCTCGGGCCGACGATTTCACGCGCGCGGGCTATCCACCCCAGAGCCGATCAGGCTAAAATGCACCTCTAATCCAGCGATGGCCGTGCGGCGATCATCCAACCGCGCCGACATTCGCGCATCGCTGCTACACCAGGCCGGAATATACGACATGCTTTCACTCGATCAGTTACCCGACAATGCAGGCGTCATCATCTGTGGCCACGGCAGCCGCGCCAAGCTGGCCGAGGAAGAGTTCAGCCTGCTCGCCGCCGGCCTGCGCGCGCGCTACCCGCAGGCCAAAATCGAGTACGGCTTTCTCGAATACTCGGCGCCCAACATCCACATGGCGCTGGACCGGCTGCTTGAACAGGGCGTGGAAAAAATTTACGCGGTGCCGGGCATGCTGTTCCTGGCAACCCACGCGAAGAACGACATCCCGTCGGTGCTCACCACTTACCGCGAGGCGCATCCCGGGCTGCAGATCGAGTACGGCAACGAACTCGGCCTGCACGACGAAATGATCGCCGCCTTCGAGGCGCGCATCCTCGAGGCGCTGGGATACAGCGAGACCCCTCCCTACGGCGAACTGTACGACACCATGCTGGTGGTGGTCGGGCGCGGTACGTCGGTCGCCGGCGCCAACGCCGAGGCCGCCAAGCTGACGCGCATCGTCTGCGAAAACCTGGGCTTCGGCTGGTCGGAAACCGTTTACTCGGGAGTAACCTTCCCGTCGGTGGGGCGCGGGCTGGAGATGGCGCTCAGGCTCGGCTTCAGGAAAATCGTGGTGGCGCCCTACTTCCTCTTCGGCGGCCGCCTGATCGACCGCATCTACGCCTACGTCGACAAGGTCGCGGCGGAAAACCCCGACGTCGAGTTTGCCAAGGCCGATTACCTGCGCGACCAGGCGCACGTGATCAACACCTTCATCGCGCGCATCGAGGAAACCATGAGCGGCGATCATAGCAAGATCGGCCTGATGCAGGACTTCGAGACGCGCCTGGAGCGCGGCGAGGTCGACGTGCACCACCACCACGCCGAGTTTCAGCCCGAGGCGGACGCGCCTGCGCACGGGCACGGGCACGGGCACAGCCATGATCACGATCACACGCATTCCCACGATCATGGCCACGATCACACCCATGCCCACGATCACGCGCATTCACATGGGGATAATCACGGGCACGGGCACGATCATGGACATAGCCACGGGCACGGGCACGGCCATCACCATGCCCCCTATCGCCACATCGCGCACCCGCTGGGGCCGCGCACGATGATCAATGAAAACGTCTGCTGCTGTTTCATGAGCCAGTTCCCGCAGTCGGTCATCGACGAGGAGAAGGCGCGCCGGCCGGAAGTCGATCGCATACCGACCTGCCAGCGCTCACGCAAACGCTAGCTTCAGGCGCTAGCGCGGCGTAGCCTGCTGCGCAGGCCGCCCTCGCGCCGTAGCGGGTTGGCCCTGAAAAACTTCCACATACCAGGCTTGATGTCGGGGCCGTCCGGATAGCTGAATTCACCCGGGTTGCCGCCGTACCAGCCGTGCCCCGGCCCCTCGAGGAACAGGGTTTCGATCACCGTTGCACCCGTGTCGTCGGCATACTGGCTGCACTCCCAGGCGGTGGCGCCGTCGCGCCCGTTGGTCACCCCGGCCGGATGGCGCGTATCGATGTCGAAACAATGTCCCCAGCTGTCGCGCAACACCTTCGCCGAGTTGATATCCACCTTGTCGTCGTCGTGCGAATGCACGATCTGCAGCGGCACCAGGCGCTCGTTCTCGCCCATTTCGGCGCGCATCGCCTTGACGATTGCCACCACCGGACGATTGCGCGGCTCCTTGTTCAGCGCATGACGCGCGGCGGTGGCGCGCTCCGCGTAAGGCACGCCGGCCACGGCCGCACCCGAGGCAATCTTGTCGGCGTGCGCGACCATCATCGCGACCGCCATACCGGCGCCCGAGGATAACCCGGTGACGTGAATCCGCGCTTCATCCACGGGATACAGCCGCTTGATGTCCTCGACGATTTGCCACAGGTCCTCGACTTCGCCCGCGCCGGCGTGGATTTCACGATCGAACCACCAGCCCCAGCAGTTGCGGTTACGCATGCCACGATAGCTGGTGACGAAGGGATAGACGACCAGGAAACCATGACGGTCGGCCAGTTCGTTGAAACCGGTGATGGCCTCGATGTCGCGGTTATCCTGGCGACAGCCGTGCAGCACCATCAGCAGTGGACGCGGGCGCTTGCCGACCTGGCCGCGCGGCACGTGCACCACGTAATGGCGCGAGCGTGAGCCCGGGTAGTCACGCGCCTCGAAGCGATGCGCCTGGTCGTAGGCCGGTGCGCGCTGAAGGCCCTCCCACCAGCCGACCAGCGCGGCCCGCAGCCTGCCGCGAAACCCGGATCTCAACAGTTTCGAGAGCCGGGATACAGGGATGACCCCGCGCAGCTTGCGCGCGAACGCAGTCAGGAATTCAGGCGACTTCATAGGCATCGATACCGGATTGAGATTGTTTGTAAACTGATACTAGTCAGGATTATTGTGCAGTGCAGTATTTTATTGATCGCGCTGCACGGCCCGCGCAAACTAAAGTATTCTGCCGCAGGGCTTAAAATCGGACGCGTCAACGGCGGGCACCGCGACCTTAGAACACGACAACCGAGGCTTACATGGCATCACGATTCCCGGCAATTCTGCTACTGCTGCCATTAGTCACCCAGGCCGCCGACGAGATCGACGCCTCGAATGGCGCCTGGAGCGGCAAAGGCGCCCTCGGCTACACCTCGACATCGGGCAACACGGATTCGACGAACCTGAACGCCAGCGTGCAGATCGGCTATGAAATATTACGCTGGAAGCACAGCCTGCAGGTCGCCGTCATCTGGGCGGAACGACAGCAAGTCGGTCCGTGAGAGAACGGAGTACAGCCCGGGTGAAAAATTCTATATCTTCGGCCAGGCGCGTTACCAGGACTCATCGGCAGCGCCGGCAGCTTCGGGATAGCCGTCGCGGTGGATTGTAGCTTCGAGCGGTTTGCGCGCCTTCCAGTTGAGGCGCTCGAGCTCGGGCGTGGAAAAGAATTCGCCTACGTAACCGATGCACAGGTAGGCCACCAGCTTGTTTTGCGGCGGTGAATTGAGGATCTTCTTCACCGCCTGCGGATCGAGGATGCTGACCCAGCCCAGGCCGACGTTCAGCGCGCGCGACATCAGCCACATGTTTTGCACCGCGCAGACCACGCTGTACTCACCGGTTTCCGGCATGGTGTTCTGCCCCAGCACCGGTTCCTTCTCGGGTTTGTAGAAGACCGCGATGTTGACCGGCGCCTCGTGAATGCCTTCGAGCTTCAGGCGCGCGTACATTTCCTTTTTCTCGTCGCAAAAGCTGCCGGCCGCCTTGCTGTTTTCCAGATCGAAGCTGGCCGAAACGCGGCGTTTCACCGCGGCATCGCGAATCACCACGAATTCCCAGGGCTGAGAATAGCCGACCGATGGCGCGAGCGATGCCGAGTGCAGGATCCGGTCGACGATCTCCTCGGGCACGTCGTCGGGCAAAAAGTTATTGCCGCGCACATCGCGCCGGTGCAGCATCACCTGTTCCAGCAGCAGTCGTTCGTCGTCTGAAAAATACCTGTTTTCCATGATCTCGCCAGTTGGCCGGGGTAGCGCATTTCGGGGCCGGTATGCCGGCATCGACAGCCGCTCGAGGGGCTCCCGCCGAGCGAAAAATAAAGCCGCAAGTGTGGTTGGATTCCGCCAAAAGATCAATCTGCCCGCCGACTAATTTGAAAGCCATGTGCGGCGGCGACCGATCAGCTGATAAATGGGCCCCGCCCCCACCTCCGGGCGGCCCCGCGGATCAGTTGCAGGACGCCGGCGTCGCGGGCAAGGCGTCCGACTGCTGCGCCTTGCCGGGTTGTGCGTTTGCATCGAGGTAATCCAGGATACTGGAAGCGGTAAGTTTCAGGGTTGTATTGATTTCGAATCCCGCGCTCTTCAGTCCTTTGGCGGTCCACTTGTTGCAGGTATTGAATAGATGAAAGTTGCCCACTCCAGGGTAAAACTCGCTATCGCCATATATCCCTTTCCTCGCGGCGACTATTTCATTCGCCTGATCCAGGGCAAAGCTGCCGGCTAAAAACCGACCCAGCGATTCGATCCGGGGCTGATCCAGGCATAGCTGCCTGACCTCACTATTTGGAAAAGACACAAACGGGGAGCGTGCAACGGCGACCACGTGAACTACCGTCTCGGTTGCCCAGAACAGTGCCTTTAGCGTAATCCCCGCGGTGATTTCCTGCGCCTCGTAGAAACCCTTATCGCCCCAGCCTATTTCGAGGTATTTGCCCGCGGGAAATCGCTTCTTCAGGGCCGGGGCATACTCCAGCAACCTTTCCCGCGGGTAGACTATTCCGGTATGCCAACCATGACTTACGATGTAGACAGGTTGGCTGGACGAGGATTGGCCCTGTTCTACAGGCTTTGTCGGCTCCGGCGAGGTAGAGCAACCGGACACCGCGGCCAGCAGCACCAGCAAAACCCGGAACCCCCTCAAAATCCGGCCCTTTTCAAATCATCCCGACCACGCGCATCCGCGGCCTGTCCCTGTCGAGTCCGCCGGCATGCGCATGGACCTGCCCTGAATCGCCGTTCCGCATGCTTCGTATTTTCGATCGAATCTACCTCGCTACTGTCCGGTAAACTCGATCTTGCCACCCGGCAACATGTACAGCACGAGCGCTTCCCCATCCGTGACCGTCGGCCGATGATCGGAACCCGGCTCAAACACGCACCAACCCCGGGGCGTATCGTCGAATCGGGCACCCCTGGTCACCGGCATGACCATGCAGATCTCGCCGGCTGGATGGCGGTGGTGCGGGCCAACTATGTTTTCCAGGTCGACCACGTCGACACTTAATCGCCCGGTCTCCTCACTCGCTTCGATGACGCGGCCAAAGCGTCGTCCTGCGCCACCCTGTGCACACATCCAGCCGTCCGCTATCGCCTCGTGACAGGCTGACTCGATGGCGTTGAACGTCTCGCCATCCTGTGGAAACCGACGATTGAGTTCCTCCGCGAGCGCCGAGTCCACCGCCTGGCTCGAGACAAAATCGGTGATCGGTTCGAGCAATTTTTGAAACTGTTCAACATTCATTTAGCTATCTCCTCGCTACCTCGCTGGATGTTTGACCTGCACGATCACGGAAGCACTCTCAGGCCTCGCATCGGCTGGCTGTGCGTAGCGCGTCAATTTTCCCACCCGTATTGGTTCGTTGTGCATCTTTATTCGCTTCGCTGCGGAGGATACTCATCTCACCCTGTACGCAGAATGACATGCCACACAGGCGGAGGTGATATCCGAGAGCGCTCTGTATGCTGAGAACACATCGCCTTCCTGCGCCTTTAGCGCGAAACGACTTGCCGCCCGGTGCATCGTGGCGCCGGCCTGGCGCATTTCCTCGGGCATGAACCTGGCCATGTGACTGGCTCCATGGGATTCGAGCGAACTCATGCCCAGGCGATACTCGGCTGTCTCCGCTGCGCTTTCCAGATCGTCGTTACCCAGATAAATCAGAATCTCGTTTATCGCGGCCAGGTGATCGCGCATATTGGCCAGCATATGCTGCTGCATCATTTCGGGAAGCTCTACAAGTATCCTCGCATCGCTGGATGCCGGGGAGTTAGCCGACAGGCAAATGATCGATACTGCGAAAATAAGATGGTAATTTCTTCTCACGTTTTTTGACTACCTGTTGCGCTTCAACCTTCATCCTCGGGACCCTGGGTTTTGCCCGGTGGTTCCCGCGAGTCTGGAGGCCATTCTTCGAATTGCGGAAGATTATCGTTTATTTCGTGCCATGGAGCCATGGAGCCCATGAAGATGTGCGATTCTGGCTTTATGCCCGGATCTCCTTCGATGGTACCTAGCGTCACCGAGGTAACCTTACCCCTGTCGGTCCCAGCAAGCGAGGAACCACACTCGCTGCAAAAACACCATCCCGCGCCCGATGACGTTTGGTACACTTTTACGAGGTCTTCTCCCGAAACCCATTTAAAGTCTCCAGGATTGAATTTCGCGTAAGTGGCAAATGCCGCACCATGTTGCCGCCTGCACATAGAACAATGGCAGTGGCTCGCATCGTAGAGCAGCCCGGTGATTTGGTAACGCACCGCGCCACATAAACATCCACCTTTGATTACCATCCCGATTTCTCCTGTACGTCCCCTCACACTTCGTAGCGGCGACCTGTGCGCGTAGCAGCGTAGCGCAGCCAATTGTTCGACTCAATTTTTTTCGCGATGATGATTTTCCGACATTCTTAATAAAATAGCCTGCAGGCAAAGCTGAATCGAAGCCTTCGCATGATATGCAACCAGGTACGATGTGATATAGCCTCGGCATCGGATAGATAAGCAGGCGGCTTTCATTCTCACGCGATTTCCAAATATAACAAACAGCGCCGGGGCGACTGCAACAGGCAGGTAAATTGCCATCGTTTCCGGAGCTGGTGTTACGTATGGATTGAAAGCATTCAGGGGATCTTTCGGCGAAATTCGAAACTTAATATCCCTGGTTTACTGTTCGCATGACGCCTGGCATCGATCGCGCGCCGTGGCGGGCCCGCTTCCATGCGATTGTTATGCAGCAGGCGAAGGTCTATTGAGGATACATGGCATGGGGTAAAAACTGCGCATTGACTGGGTCGAACCGATCTCTTCGGCTTGTAGTTGGGGGGTTGGAGGATCAGTGCCGGGGACTAGTCACGCCCCGACACTGAACACCCTGTAATAATGCTGAAAAATCCAGCCCGGCGGCAAACCTAGCCGCCGATACTGCTGCCCGGATCTTCCTGCTGGAAGGTTTTCATCTCCGGCGTCAGATCTTTCGCACCGGTGCCAGGCAACAATTCGAATCCGAGATCGAAACTCACCAGCATCGACTTGAGCTGTTCATAGGGCTCGCGATCGCCCTCGAGCCTGGCCTTGCCCGAAGCGATCTGCTCGTCGAAGGACACGGCGCCCATCATCGTCTGCACAAGATCTTCGCGGTTGATGGTAACGGTCAGGTCGGCATCTTCCGCCTGGAAGCCCTCGATATTCGTCAGCGTGTTGTTGCTCAGCTCGACGACAAACTCTTCCCCGTTGTCCGGGGTCACCAGGTTGATCTTGAAGGCCTTGCCGTTGGCTCTGTCACTATCCAGGCGCACGCCGAGGAAGTCCAGCCAGAGCTCGGTGGTCATTGCGCGCACCATGTCGGGACCCGACGACTTGGGGGATGCGCCTGTCGGGATTCCGGAACGAAGTTCGTAGGCCGCTGCCAGGAAACTGTTACGCACGCTGGGGCTCTCCTGCTGGTAACCGATTTGCTCGAATACATCGGCCAGCAAATCCTTACCCTGCTGGTTACCGGGTTCGGCATAGATCAACTTGTTCAGGATTTCCTGCGCGTGACGGTACTTACCCTCGTTGTAGAGCTGCTGGCCGCGCGCGATGATCTTGCTCGCACCGCCCATCATTTCGACATACAGCGGGGCCGAATCTTCGGGTGAGAGCGGGATCAGTGTGGTCGGGTTGCCATCCCAGTAGCCCAGGTAGCGGTTGACGACAGCCCGGCTGTTATGCTCCACCGAACCATGGTAGCTGCGCGCCGACCATTGCTGCTGCAGACTGTCGGGCACCTGGTACACGTTGTGGATCTGGTTGATGGTCACGCCCTGGTTGGCCAGGTGCAAAACGCCGTTGTTCAGGTTTGCGTAGGTATCGCGCTGAGAACGCATCACTTCCTGGATACGATCGTTGCCCCAGCGTGGCCAGGAATGCGATGCAAACATGACCTCGGCCTCTGTCCCGAACAGGTACAGGGCCTTGTTGATCTGCTTGGACCATTCCAGCGCGTCACGCACCAGCGCGCCGCGCAGCGTGTAAATATTGTGGATCGTACCGGTAATATTCTCCGCCGCCCAGAAGGCCTTCATCTCCGGAAAGTAGGTATTCATCTCGGCCGGCGCCTCGGTGCCGGGTGTATTCTGGAAAACCATCTTCACGCCATCGACCGTCATTTCTTCGATCGTCTGGTCGACGATGACACTGGGCGGAATCAGCCCGAGGTTGCCCGCGGCGGTGTTTTTGCCGATCGACTGGTCGACATGGCCGAACGGACTGCGCGGCAGCAAAACGCCGTACTGGAAAAACATCCGGCGATTCATCGCGTTGCCGGCATAAACATTTTCCGCCACAGCGTGATCCATGAAACCAGAAGGCGCGATGATTTTCACCTTGCCGCTATTCACATCGGCCTCGTCCACGACACCGCGCACTCCGCCGAAGTGGTCGGCGTGAGAATGCGAATAAACAACCGCTACGACCGGTCGCTCACCGAGCTGTTCATTAATGAATTTCAACGCGGCCGCCGCGGTTTCCTTGGCGGTCAGCGGATCGAACACGATCCAGCCGGTATCGCCCTTGATAAAGCTTATGTTGGCAAGGTCGTAGCCGCGAACCTGATATATCTTGCCCGGCACAACCTCGAAAAGACCGTACCCCATATTAAGGATTGCCTGGCGCTGCAGCGAGGGATGGATGCTGGCGAAATCCTCGCCCTGCAACAGCCAGTCGTAGCTGCCAATGTCCCAGGCAACGTTGCCGGCCTCTGCCATGATCTGCTTGTAATCCGGTGCGGCTATAAAGCCCTTTTTCGCCTCCTCGAAGTCACGCTCGTCGTCGAAAGGCAGCATCCCGCGCTGCCTGATCTGCGCGTCGATGGTGAATTCAGAAGGGAACTTGCCCTTTGGATGGTAATGTTTGCTGGGGTCGGAGGTGACAATCTCCCCTCCGCCTGCCGACCATGCAATTCCGGTGGTCAGCATACTAATCATCAGTACTGGAAGTGACATACTCGCGAAAATTCTAAACTTCATCATTCATTCCGTTTTGTTGGGGATTCATCAAGAGGACGCATTTTAACAACTTAGAAAACATACGCAAGGCAAGCCATTTCGGATCACCCGGTTGACTAAATAGCGAAAACCTGTTGCCCGAAAAAAAGGGGCAGAGCCCCCCCCTGGCGCTACTTCCCAATTCCAATTTCGGACCCTGAATTTTCCTTGTCGCGAACAAAATGTATCCGTCCCTATATTTGCGAAAATTTATTTCGTGCAATCGCCCGGGCTGGCGCGCTAGCCAACCCCGGCGATTTGATTCCCCCGCGCTTGCCTTGCCCCTTATTATAAGTGTCGAAGTTTTCGACTATTTACCGCATAGCGCCTGGCGTCACCGATCCGATTCTGCCGCGTCCAACTGAATGCGCTTGTCAGGCGCTGCTGCCGGGGTATGCCCGACTAGCGATTTGCGCCAGCTTGATCCGGAGGGAACGGTAGAACTTTGTCCTGTTCGGCCGGGTCGTTGCGTGCGACGACAGCGCGCGCGGGTTCGGTTGCACTGAGGTTGATTGCTTCGTGAGGAATACCCGGCGGGACGAAGAGGAAGTCGCCTGCCTGGCTAACCACTTCGTTCTCCAGTGCCGCCCCCCAACGCGTGCATACGGTTCCTTCGAGGACATAGATACCGGTTTCGTAACCGACGTGGATATGAGGCTCAGCCCGAGCCCCTGGCGGGATGACCACCAGGTGCATGGACAGCCCCGTGGCATTGACCGTCTGTCCGGAAATACCGATAAAGTAGGGCAAACGCTGCCGCGTCATGACTTCCCGGTCTGGCCTGACATTCCGAACTTCTGGCTCGTGGTCGTTCATAGTGGTAGTCCCTCAGAATAGGCACCCATGATGCCTAAAGCCCCGCATCGGCTGCCCGCCGCAGGCCGGTCGGATTGCTCGCCTGTTATGCGGCACATGTGTAAGTCCCTTCCAGATTTCATCGCAAAACCTTTACAAGCGACATCACATGTTCCTCGCCGTGACCCGCTTCAATGGCCTTGTCAAATAAGCTGGCGGCGAAGTCAGGGAAGCTCGTATCGATACCCGCGTCTCGGCCTTGCGCCTGTATACGCCGCAGGGCTCCGCCCCAGACTTGAAGGGTAGCTGTACAGTTTTTAAAATCTCCGGAACGAATGACATTGGAATAGTGCCGGACTAGCGAATCCTCGTCGAACAGACTGGCGAAACTGTCGAACCCCACATCTTCGGATTCACATAACCGTGCTGCATGTGCGACCGCCAAAAAGCGACCATAAGAGTCGCACAACCATGCCAGGTCGAGCGCCGAGGCAGCCCGATAATTCGAGCCCAGATAGCGCACATCCTCGCCAAGGCAATCGAGTAACCTGCCCGCCTTTGAATACGCGGCCTCATCACCGCATACTAAGATCTGGCCTGATGCAGTACCGATGTCGTTGGGCCCTGCCAGTATAGCGCCGTCAACGTATGAAACATCGTGCTGTTTCATCCACTCGGCCGCTTCGAGCGCCTCACGCGGGGTACCTGTACTTAACTGGACAATCGTCCGTCCCGCGAGAAGTGGGGTAATTACCGGGTTGTTTAACAACGCATGAGTAACTGCGTAATTATCGATACAGACAAGAATAACCGGGCTCGCTTGTATCGCGGCAACCTCGTCAGGCGCTACCGTTACGCCTTCATTGACGAATGGTTGCATTTTTTCCGGCGATCGATTCCAGACCGTTAACTCGTGACCAGCACGTTGTATCGCTCTCGCGAGCGCCGAGCCCATCAACCCTAAACCGATTACAGTGATATCACCCATTTTTATCTCTTTTCGTGTCGATGTTCAGCAGCATAGCACCTCGCATCAGTGGCCGCAGGCATTTGCCAGGCACTTGCTACGGCCCGCAAAAACGCTAGAACAATTGGGGGGAGTTGATTTCTCAATCCCGCTCTCTCAGGTTGGAATGCGGTACCAATAAAGAACTTGTTTAATGGTATTTCGAGGGTTCTCGGGTCACCATCGGTGCACCCATGAATCGGGACAGTGGCAAATACAGAGGAAAACGAAAAATCCGGGGAGGCCGACATAAAGTGCGAACCGTGCTGTTCGTGTCGATGCTGTC
>Ga0209536_100004989_pt1 | contig 20825 bp, 17 predicted proteins | sample DeeMarSeWOR28_12_FD_187461 | JGI IMG/M metagenome (GOLD analysis project Ga0209536, IMG submission 187461) | Marine sediment microbial communities from White Oak River estuary, North Carolina - WOR-2-8_12 (SPAdes) (version 2) | ecosystem: Environmental > Aquatic > Marine > Intertidal zone >... | reverse complement strand
CTAAAGTGACAAGGTATCCAGTGGATATTGAATCTGATTTGGACTGATGAAAGTTAAGATTTTAGCAAGTAAGTCCCCAACCAGTCCCCGAAAATAATTTTATACAAGCTAACAGTTTGAATATGCAGGGAAAATTGTTTTTGGGGCGAGGGTTCGACTCCCGCCGCCTCCACCACACAATGAACAGAGTACTGTAAAAGTCCTGTTTGTCATACATCGGCCCCGGAGTGTCGCTGGTTAAAACCGGTAAACATTCCGGGGCTTTTTTCTTTTTATTCCCATGGAGTTACATTTTAAGGTAATTTGTCTAGGGAATATGGCCGGACCGGTATAAAACTTGCTTGCAAATGGAGCGAGCGCTTGATCCATGTAACCGGAGATATTGGAGAGATGCCAAGTAAAATGGAAATATAAGGAGAGACATGATGCAACCACCAAGAGTTGAAGGGTTTTATATAAAAGCAGCAGCATTTATCGGGGGCCTCTTGGTGTTAATGATCCTTGTCGGCTGCAGCGGCGGCTCCAGCGGCCCGCCGCCTGCTCTGAACTATACTGGGGTGACAACAGCGGTTACCATTGATGCAGACAACGCCGACACCCTGCTGCTTGGGGCATATGAAGGGGGCCTGACGGCATCGGTGTTCAATGTTTTTGGCGTAGCCCGGGCTGAATCCAGCCACTCGAACAGTGGGCCCAGGATGCTGGCACTGACCTGGGTGCTTGAGATTTTTCTGTACGAACTGGACATGCAGCCGCAAGAGCCAGCCTCCTATGCTGGGGCAATAATAACTGACAGCGAGACTCTTTTCGGGAGCTGCGGAGGGTCTGTCTATTATGATGTGGGACTTGACAGTATCTTTGGCGATTTCAGCGGTACAGCTGATTTCAGAGAATATTGCGACGCGACAAATCCCGATATTGTCCTGGATGGCAGAACGGATTTTTCAGGGGACTACGATCCTTTAAGCTTTGAAATTGACGACTTCAGCTTCATTTTCAGGGAATTTACTGTTACGTCAGGCACAGGAGGCTATATCCTGAATGGCAGTCTGAACGGCAGCGCTTCAACTACACGGGCGGACATAAGCACCTCAAGTGTCCTGCAGGATTCCGCTACAGGGAAAACCTACTGGCTGAAAGATTTTGCGATCAAGGTGGTGAAGGGGAACGGTTTTGTTGATATTGAGCTGACCGGGCGGTACTATGATCATGACTACGGCTATGTTGATGTAGCTAGCCAGGAGCCATTCAGGGTATATGATTATGCTGACTGGCCCGCGAGGGGCATTCTGATCATGGAAGGAGATGAAGGGGTGCAGGGGGGCAATACCATGGCTCGCCTTACTGTGCTGGACGAAGACACGTATCAGGTTGAAGCGGATACGGACGGCGACGGCACTTTTGACGATTATGATTCCGGCCCCTTGGCCTGGATAGATATTTAGCCCTTTTTGCCTGTTTGTCCTTGCCGCAGTAAAAGAAATGACTGGCAAATATTTTATTCCATGGCTATGTAAGGTATAATTGCTGCTGAATGTAATATTTTAAATGCCGCACTTGGAGCAGGGGAAGTGTAAAAAAGCGTTAATCCTGGTTTTGAAGAACTGCGTGAGCACAAGCAATGCCAATGCCTGAAAGCCAACCCGGAATAAAACCTCAGCTTTCAATAGTTGTGCCGGTATATAACGAGGCCGGCAACCTGGTTCAGTTGTTCAAAGAACTGGAGGAAACACTTGCGGGCCAGGACATGGCCTGGGAAGTGCTCTTTGCTGATGACGGCTCCTCTGACAATACCTGGGGGATAATAGAAGCGCTGCACCGGCAGAACAACCGTGTCAAGGGCCTGCGCCTGTCAAGGAATTTCGGCCACCAGTATGCTCTGCTTGCAGGCTTGACAAATGCCAGGGGCGATGGAGTCATTACCATGGACGGCGACATGCAGCATCCGGTCAAAATGATCCCTGAGCTTGTCAGTGAATGGCGCAAAGGAAATATGGTAGTTCACACCAGAAGGTTAGATCCCCCGACCCTTTCTTATTTCAAGAAGCTGACCTCGAAATTGTATTACAGGATATTCTCCTACCTGAGTGGTGTGAAGATTGAGCCGGGTATGGCTGATTTCAGGCTTCTTGATGCCCGGGTTGTAAACGATGTTCTTGCCTTCCAGGAAGAAGGACTTTTTTTTCGCGGTATTGCTCAATGGGTGGGCTATAAAGCCGCCACAATCTCATACACGAGCCAGGAACGCTACAGCGGCAGTTCCAAGTACTCCCTGAAAAAAATGATCAGGCTGGCCTGGAACGGTATCACCTCCTTTTCCATAGTTCCTCTGCGCCTGGCGATATTCCTTGGCGTTATCACCAGTGTAATTGCCTTTGCCGAGATCATCTATGCCATCTCGGTAAAAATCTTTACCGACTCCGCAGTTCCCGGATGGGCTTCTGCCATCTCCGCCATTTCCTTCCTGTTCGGGGTGCTTTTCATCCTGCTGGGCATTGTCGGCGAATATATCGGCAGGATACTGGTCGAAGTCAGGCAAAGGCCCCGTTACCTGGTGTCAGACCATGTCGGCATGAATAATTTTGTCAGAGACAAGCAGAAAGATCCCGACAAATAAGGCAACCCCCGCAGATATGAAGCAAGCCGCTAAACCTGCTGAGTTCTCCAGCAGTGCCAGACAGTTCAGCAGATTTATCATAGTGGGCTTTTCCAACTTTGCTGTCAGCTTTGCTGTTTTCTTCCTCCTGTACAACTACTGGAAGTTGTCAGGTCTTTTTTACGCTCTTCTCGGCGGGGCCGGCAGGAATCTGGAAGAATTCATGCTGCAGCTGGGCGCCGGGTCACTTGACGCTACACTGGCAAACATCGTCGGTTATGGCGCAGGCATTGTAAACAGTTTTACCTGGAACAAGCTCTGGACATTCAGGGCAAAACACGAAACCGCAGCGCAATTCAGCCGTTTCCTGGCTTTAAACCTCGCCTGCCTCCTTTTAAGCTCCGCCGCCCTTTTTCTCTTTACTGACTATCTCGACTGGCCCTACCTGCCTGTCTGGTTTGTTGCCATGAGCATTGTCACCATTCTGAATTTTCTCGGCAGCAGGATATGGGTTTTCAGAAATATTAATAATATAGTTTAAAAAAGTTATGTCCCTCCAGAAAAATTTCTTTTCACGCAGCAGAGTCCTAATCCTGATACCCTTCATTATTTTCTTATTCTATTTTATTCCGGTTATGACAAAATCTGTACTGGGCTATCTGGCATATGGTTATGCCGGCTATGATGCTGGTGTTTATTATCAGGGAGCATACAAAATCAGTCGACTCCAAGGTTTCTTCAATACCATAAGAGGTACATGGCTGTTTGGGGATCACGGTTGTTACATTTTGTTTTTAATTGCACCTTTTTTGTGGATATACAACAGTTTATCAACATTGCTGTTTTTTCAGACATTAAGTTTGGCAGGCAGTATTTTTGTTCTTTGGCATATCTGCGACCATTACAGATTGAGAATTTTGCCAACAATAGCTGTATGTCTCGCCTGGGCCTTAAACCCTGCTATTGTGAATATGAATTTGGAGAATTTCCACCCTGAAACCCTGGGGGTCATTTTGGTGCTGCTGGGATGGTATAGCTGGATCAGGGGAGCAAGACCGGGATTCTGGTTATTTATGTTTCTGGCCCTGATGTGCAAAGAGGACTATGCGGTTGTTTTATTCTTTTTAGGGCCCCTTCTTTTTCTGATAGAAAAAAAGAGGAAAGAAGGGATTATCTTTTCCCTGCTTTGTATCAGCTGGTATTTCCTGCATAGTAAAATTTTCTGGCCTTTAGGGAATGGCATTATGCCCTTTTCAACTGAATTGCCGGAAATCCCATCACACTGGTTCAGGGGATTCTGGGATAACAAGTTCAATCCCATCTATTACTATGATACAATCATCCAGAAAAACAAGCTGACATACATATTTCAGCTTCTTTCGCCACTTGCTTTCCTGGTTATTGTGGGATGGGAGTTTTTTGCGATTGCTCTTGTGCCGGTAATGATAAATATCCTGGGAAACGTTTATTACCACAACTCTATAAACTATCACTACAATTATCTTTCCTCTGTTTTTCTTTTTCTGGCTCTGATTTTTGCTTTTAAACGGATAAGATGGGCAGGCCTTAGTAACTTCCTGGCTCTTGTCGTCATTGTAACATCGTCATTGGCAAATATTAACTGGTCAGGCTTGCCCATAGGTTCGCAAATATCAACACTAAAGAATTCATATAATTACGTAAAAAACAATGATGCAATAAAGGAGCGCAATCAAATTTTTCAGCGAACACCTGTGGAAATGAATGTGTCTGTTTCTCCATTTCTAGGGGCAGCATTCAGTGCAAGAAATATATGCACCGATTTTCCCAATCCCTGGATTGGAGAGTATTGGGGACAATGGTTTCAGGAAAATAGATTTCTGATATCACCAGGAGAGATCGATCGCATTATCCTGAATAAAGATGTTTCAGGCAATAAAGAAAACATGTGGTTGCTCTCGCAATTATTACGATCTAAATATTTTAAGCTTGATGAAAACTACCAGCATATAATCGTGCTCGATAAAGTAAACATTGAAGATGACAGCAATGGGTATGAAGTAGTAGCGGAAAACTCAAGTAAAATACATCATGGTTTATCCTACCTGGTAGATAATTACCGTGTGACAAATTATCTTGGAGAGAATTTGGAGTTTGAGACTCCTGTCACTTTAAAGGGATTCTTGTACTTAAAACCAGGGATGAATTTACGGGTACCGGTTGACATGGGCTTTGAATTCGACGGCAAATATAAAATTAAACAAGAAAACGGATTAATTATTACCCCGCTCATTGAAAAAGACGGGCTTTATGCCTTTACCATTACTATGAAAGTCTTTAGGCACCCAAAGAGGTTTCTTGCGCTGGAGTTTAGCCATGGAGAAAATAATGGGTCATGGGAAGTATTTCCTGACAGATGGCTTTTCCCTGAAAAGAATCAGACCCTTTTGGACATGGCAAGGCAAGATGTTGCATCAATGGTTACCTCCTTCCCCCAAGTGGGCAATCCGACTATTTCCATTACAGACAACAAATTTTCACTGGTCACCTGGAAAAGATCCAGTTGGGATTCAGTTGCAGGCGGTAGTGAATGGACATTCGAAGATGGCGTATTTCATTTGAAGAATAACAAGGCTGCCGATCAAAAAATTGTCAAACTGCTTACCATTAAGCCTAATCAGGCCCTTAAATTTGAAGCTGAAATTAAGACAAGGGATGTCAAGGGCGGGAATGCGGGTGCATTTATTTGTATCTTGGACACGTATTGGGATTCAAAAATGATTAGGAATACAAGCGATTGGCGCCTGGTTGAACTTGTGGTTGTAAATAATTCTGCTGAAGAAAAACAAATTCCGTTTTGTCTTCGGCTGGGCCATTACGGGGCTTTAGTCACCGGTGAGGCATGGTTTCGCAACGTAACCGCTTACCCCACGAAGATAAACCAGTGGCAAAAACGTGATATGATCCATTACTTGAAAGAAAGGCCCTGAGAGAAAAGGAGACATGGATGACGGAGAAACCCAGCAGCTTAATTTCATTAGTGATTCCATGCTATAATGAAGCAGAGGTAATACATCTTCTATATAAGGAAATAACGGCTCTTGCTCAAAGTTTGGAGGCTGAATTCCGTTTTGAGTTCATATTTGTGGACGACGGAAGTCGCGACAATACATGGGAGAAGATCCGGAACTTTGCCCATGATGATGAAAGGGTAAAGGGAATAGTGCTTTCCAGGAATTTTGGACACCAAATTGCCTTAACCTGCGGGTATGATGAATCAGCTGGCGATGCAGTTATATCTATGGACGCAGATCTGCAGGATCCCCCGGGTGTCATTATAGATTTACTGCGTGAGTGGGAAAAAGGTGCTGATATTGTATACGCAGTACGGGAAAAAAGAACGGGTGAAAGCAGGTTCAAACTCTGGTCTGCAAAGTTTTTTTACCGTCTGTTTAACATGCTTTCAAAAAATGAAACCCCGGAAAATGCCGGGGATTTTCGATTGATGAACAGAAAAAGCGTTACTGCTCTCCAGCAGTTGAGGGAAAGACATCGCTATATTCGGGGCATGGTCGGCTGGCTGGGCTATAAAACAGCAATTGTTCATTATCATCGTGAATCAAGGGCTGCCGGCAGGTCAAAGTATCCTTTGCGGAAAATGCTTACTTTTGCTGCGGATTCAATTGTTTCCTTTAGCTTCTCCCCTCTGCGGCTCGCTTATTTGATGGCTTTTTTGGGACTTATACCAGTAACAGGGTTCTTGATATATACTTTTATCCAATACCTTTTTATGGGTGCTACCTTTGTCCGCGGCTGGACCAGTCTGCTGATGATCATTTCAATATTCGGATTTTTTAACTTAATCAGTGTCGGCATTATCGGTGAGTACGTTGGACGCATCTACGAGGAATCCAAAAACCGCCCGCTTTATTTTATTCGGGATATTATCTCGAAAGGGGCGGGCGATTCTCGCTAAAGGGAAACCGGGACCACGCGCTCTCAACAGGAATAATGGCAAAATGAGAATTATTGGGGACAATGAAAAAAAAAGAATTTGACGATTTTGCCGAGAACTATAAAGACGAACTGAACCATCCAATACGGAATATAGTCGGCGGCGAAGCGGAAGTTTTTTTGAAAATAAAAGCAGAGAGGCTTCTTAACCATTTCCAGTTTAATCCTTTGAAGTATGAGCCAGCTGATGGCGGGATCAAACTTCTTGATTATGGATGCGGCAATGGCGGATTTCTGAGAATGTTGAAATTATTAAATTTTAGTGGGGAGATAGAAGGCTGTGACGTTTCAGGAAAGATGCTCGAGGAGGCGGCAAGACTTTGGAATCGGAGTAAACCCTTGGGTTTGCACGTGATTCATGAAGATGGTACAGATTTTCCAGACAACACGTATGATATTGTTGTTGCCGTATGTGTATTCCATCATATCAGGCCTACCAAAAGAATTGCGATACTAAAGGAAATTTACCGCATTCTAAGGCCGAACGGGCGTTTCTTCCTTTTTGAGCATAACCCTATCAATCCACTGACGCAATGGATTGTCCGCCAGACCCCTATGGATAAAAATGCTGTTTTGCTCAATAAAAAGACCGCATTGCAAGCAGCTAAAACTGCAGGTTTTACACCTCTTGAAGCACCCTATTTTCTCTTTTTCCCTCCAGGTATATCGTTTTTGAGAAAACTGGAACCCATGCTCTCCTGGCTGCCGCTTGGGGGACAATATGTTGTTATTGCTGAAAAATAGATTTATATCAGCAGATTAAGCCATAGCCTCTTTGGTGCAAAGCTAAATTGGAGCAGCAATATGAACAAAGCTGTAAAGACGTTTCGGCAACCTAAATTATTGATGCAAATAGTTAGCGGGACAATTTTTCCGAGGCCTGTTTTCCATAAACACCATTCATGTCAATTGCCAAAACCTTTTTGTACGCATGTTCCGCAAGAATATTTTTCCCGAGCCTCTCAAAACAGAGGCCAAGGTGAAAATACGCCTCCGGAACCAGGCTGTGTTCCGGATACCGGTCTATGAGTTTCTGATAGTAATTGATGGTGTTGGAACAGTCGTCCTCCTTATAATAGCAGAGGGCCAACGCGGCCAGGGCCTGGGGCGTCCCGCTGAAATCAGGAAAACGCTCACTTATCGCCCGGAGAATGGGCTTGGCCTCATCCAGCCTGTCCCGGTTGAAGTAGGAAATGGCGCGGCCCATGTACTGGTCCAGGTTGGAACTGTTGATGTCGATCATCTCACCTGAGGGGGTGAAGCCCTGTTCCTGCAGACGTTCCCTGGCATAGCCTGCCCATTGAGAAGCGGGATGCCTTTCAATCAGCAGCAGCATTCTGCGTCTGCCTTCTTCTTTGCTGCCGCTGCGCTGGAGGATCAGGCCTATATGATACTGGACTTCCGCCGCCCTGTTTCCCCGGGGATAATGCTGCAGATATTCCTCAAAAGCTTCGAGTGCCTCCGGGTCTTTCTTTTCAAGATAGTAGGTTATGGCAAAATAATAGGAGGCCTCCTGGGCCAGATTGGTCAGGGGGTAGGCCTCCATGAAATTACGGAAACCTGCCCGTGCCTGTTCATATTGACCGGTATCCTTAAGCCGGATGCTCAGGTTGTAAGCACGGTTAGGCTCATTTACATACGTCCGGTATGAGCCTGCTGCAATAAGAGTAACTGCCAGAGCAAGGGCGGTCAGCATGATAGTTTTGCGGGCGCCGGGACCCGGATCAGGCAGAAAATGAAGATCTGTAACGGCAGAAAGGTTCATATGCTTTGCCATTGCAGACAGGAGAGTTGTGCCACTTTTGCCCGGCAGCGGTATGTGCAGGAGGAGGACAACCAGCCCGAACAGGGTCAGCACGTGCCCCAACCTGTCCCAGGGGCCTTTGCCATAGAAGAGATGCACCTTGTTATCCTGGGGATAGATCAGCATGAATGAAGGCGAAACCAGGTAAATCTTCTCAGCACCCTCCACCTGCCAGTTCGGATGGTACGAAACCTTTATGAGATGCGGCTTGCCGGGACAGTTTGTTTCCAGAAAGATCTCATCATCCCTGATGGTTTCCATGAGAGTACAGTCAGCAGTATCAATCTCCTGCCGGGGAATGGCATCCAGCGAAGCGGCACCCAGTTTGAAGGGGGTTTTTCTGTTTTCCGCCAGCGCCTCATTGAAAACAAGGTTGACATCTCCCAGATCGTCACGGCCGAACCATTGGTATGCAACCTGCTTCCATGGATCACTGCCCTGGTATACTACCGGCTCAAACTGCAGCATCTGCACATATCGGCCTGGTTGTGAGGTAAGGTGCCAGATTTCATACTGCCCGATGGCTTGGGTTTTGGAGTAATCTTCCACCTGGCGGATCGCATCCTTGGCCCCGCTGCTCCTGAGGATCAGGTCACTGACATTAAAAAGGGCAAGATAGCGCCGGGCCCGGCTAAAATCCATGGTGGTGTAGCTGTACTGGGGAAATGGCTGCGAGCTTTGCCGGGAAACCAGGGTCTGGATGTAAAATACAAAGGGCGCAGAGATGGAAGCCTGCATGTAAAGCCCTTCAAGGGTGGCCCTGCCGGCAAAAAGGGGAAGTGATTCAAAGGCGCGGGAGGAACCGAACATGTTATGGTCCTGCGAATGTTCAAAGACCACCCGCGGGTCCTGGAAGTTTCCTTCCAGTTTTTTGTTTATCCGCTCAAATGTCGCCCAGGTCTTCTTGGCTTCAAAGCCTTCATAGTTCCATGTGAACCAGCCGGAAACAGGCCCCGTGCGACTGCCGGTCCAATGCATGACCCCTGCCGCCACAAGGACGGGAAGAATCCAGCTGAGCTTCCAGCGGTTCAGGATTTGGTGCGCAGCCCAGCCTAAAAAGTAGGCAGCCATAAGGCAGAGCATCAATTGTCCATAGGGAACATAACGGATATCAACGACACCGATGCGCGGTGCTGCCACGAAAAACACCAGGGCCGCAGCCAGACCGAACCAGAGATAGGCCACTTCAACCAGGGGGCCGGGGCCCCTGGTTCGGTAACGCAGGATCGCCGCCACAAAGATGATTAAACTTCCCCCAACACCTGAAACGACAACCGGCAGAAGAATTTCCGGCACCACTTCCCTGATCGAATGAATGGACCAGACCAGGTGATAGGAGGTTGTATATTTTGTAAATGCTAAGAGCGGAATAAGCCAGAAGGCCAGCAAACAGAAGCCGAGCGCATAGACCTTGAAAAGATAAAGAACCCGTCTAGAAAACCCGTAGGGCGTAATGAGCAGAAACAGCGACATGGCTTCGACGAACAACAGGGTATAGCCATGGCTGAAGCCGACAAGGAAAACCATGAGAGCGTTGCGGACAACCCATTTATCCTCTACTGCTCCGCGGTACAGGCTGCCGGCCAAAATCAGTGACAGGGCCATGCTGAGGCTGTAGGAAAATTCCCCGGCCAGGGTGCTTAAGATATTGCCGCCCCACATGGAATTTGCCGGATTGAAAAGAAACGGCAGCATGAGCAGCGCCCCGATTCCGGGCCCGGGAAAGGGGCAGCGCAACAGGCGCAGCATGGCATAGGCAGCGGCAGGCAGCAGAGCCGTGCCCAGGAGAGTTACGAGCTTGAAGGCAACCTGCAGGGGCATGGCCAGGTCAAGCAGACACATGATGAGAAAAGGCAGGGGGAAATAAAACTGCAGAATAGGAAAGCCGGCATAGTTGCCCATGGTCCAGCCGCTGATTTTCCCTGCAGGCAGCAATGTGTGGCGCAGGTATTCCAGGGTGTAGTAATGGGAGGCGGTATCGCCGCCTGTCGTTATAGTTGCTGTGAAAATGGAAGTCAGGTCAAATCTCGAGAAGATGAAAATCTCCACCCCAAGAAGGACAAGGACATCAAGAATATGCGGTATGCTCTCAATCCTGAACAGCCATTGCCTGGCTCTGCTGCTTACAATAAAAACGACCAGCAGCAGAGCTGCCAAAAGAAGAAATGCTGCATATAGAGTCGTTTTAAGGCTTTCTGCATCGGAAGAGAAGGCTGTGCGGATGCTTTCAACAGGCATGGCAATATCAACAGTGGCAAGTTTATTGACCCCGCCGCTTCTGGCTTCAGCCGCAAAAAAAATTCCGTATATGCTTCCTTCATTGCCGCTGATGTTGGAAACCTTGAATTTGGCCACACCCCGACCCTCTTGCAGGCTTACGTCCTGCAGAACGGGCTCTATTGCAAGATCATCGGGCGCATGGCCTGTGACAGTAACAAGTTCCACGTTCGGGTCCTGTGCTTCCAGGTGAATGCTGACTTCTCCTCTGCCGCTTGTCACGTCGGAAGAGATTTTCAGGCCAGGTATTTCCTTATCGTACGAACCGATATTTACACTTGCCAGGGAAGCGCTGGAAACGCTTGTGCCGTTGGCATGCTGGTAAAAAGCCGTTACGTATATGGGGTATGTGCCCTGGAGATCGCCTGGAGGATCGAATACAACCCCGGCTTCTGACGACTGGCCGGGACTTAAGCGCTCAGCAACAAAAATACTCTGCACGTCCTGCAGAAATTTTCCGTGGAGCGACACCTCATGGGCGGGATCGGTACCTTTGTTGGTTACCCTGAAATTTGCAACAATTTTACCCTGGCTCAGGCTGGCTGTTGTGGATATCTCCAGTGTCACCTGTCCTGCAAAAAGTAAAGATGCAGTACCCTGGAGCAGGAGAAAAAGAAAAAGAATTATGCAGAAGCTGAGGTTTTTTTTCATTTGAAATAAGCGGATACTTGGATTTTACTTTTGTTCAGAACATAATAAAGATTTTGGTAAAACAACAAAGTATTATTAATGATTTCTCGGAATTTGAAAGAAATAATTTCAAGGGTATGCAATTTAATCAACCACTACAACCCGGGATTCTGCTGCGCCGCTATAAGCGGTTTCTCGCGGATATCCGGCTGGAGAACAATAATGATGTAACGGTGCATTGTCCCAATTCCGGAGCCATGCTGCGGTGCAGCGAACCGGGCAGCCGGGTGATGCTCTCCCGTTCTGATAATCCAAAACGGAAATATCCCCAGACCCTGGAAATGGTCTGGGACGGCACAGTGTGGGTAGGAGTGAATACAGCGTTGACAAACGCTCTGGTGCGTGAAGCCCTGGAGAACGGGGCTCTTATAAAAGAATTCGGCAGGTTGGATACTATTACCCAGGAGATAAAAACTTCTGACAATACCAGACTTGACTTTCTGCTGGAGCAACAGGGCAAAAAGATTTTCATGGAGGTGAAAAATTGTTCTTTGGCAGAAAACGGGGTTGCAATGTTTCCGGATGCGGTAACCGCCCGTGGTACAAAACATTTACGGGAACTGGCGGCATTAAGGCAACAGGGAAATATGGCAGTCGTATTATTCTGTGTGCAGCGCGGTGATGCTGATTGTTTCAAGCCCGCCGCACACATCGATCCACTGTATGCTCAAACCCTGGCCAAGGTCGCAGCAGATGGGGTGATGGTCCTTGCCTATCAGGCAGATGTCAGCCCCATGGAAATACAAATTGCCAGGAAACTGCCGGTAAACATCGGTTGCGGCAGGCGGTCCTGAAGGAAGGGCCGGTGCAGGACTGCTGCTGCCTTTGCAGTTTCATTTGAAAACACGGAGCGCAATACATATTTACGCAACTTTCAGTTACGGCTTCAGGAGCTTTGCAGTTGTCGTCTTGCGCCAGCTTTTGTAATGTACACACCATGGCGCAGAAAACCAGGAAAGAAAAAAAGGCTGTTGTTTTGCTGAGCGGCGGACTTGATTCCACCACAGTGTTGGCGATTGCCAGAGATGCCGGCTTTGTCTGCTGCTGTCTGAGTTTTAAGTATGGCCAGCGGCAGAGTGTTGAACTGGAAAAGGCGAAACTGAACAGTGCCAAAATGGGCGCAGCTCAGCACCTGGTGCTTGATATAGGTCTTGAGAGGATTGGCGGTTCAGCGTTGACCGGTGAATTTGAAGTGCCCAAGGGCCGTTCATTTGAAGCTATGGAGGAAGGCATACCGCAGACCTATGTGCCGGGAAGAAATACAATTTTTCTGGCCTATGCCATGGCCTGGGCTGAAGTGGTCGGTGCCGATGATATTTTTATCGGGGTGAATGCCCTTGATTACAGCGGCTATCCAGATTGCAGGCCGGAATATATCAAAGCTTTTGAAAAAATGGCCCGACTCGCTACCCGGGCGGGTACTGAGGGGGAAAGGACCTTGCGCATCCATGCCCCCCTCATGTACAGATCCAAGAAAGAAATTATCCAAAAGGGCATGGAACTGGGGGTTGACTATTCCACTACCCATAGTTGTTATGATCCCGGCACTGATGGCATTGCCTGCGGCCAATGTGATGCCTGTCGTTTAAGGCTGAAAGGCTTTGCAGAGGCAGGCATTGACGACCCCCTGCCATACCAGGGGAAGAGGAACGAATGACCTCATCTTATGCATCTGCAGATTTGTCCGAACTGGGCCGGCTTTTTATGGTTGGGCTTCCCGGTCTGACGCTGGATGAGTCTTCCCTGAACCTGATACAAAATCACGGGATAAACAATTTTATTTATTTTAAAAGGAATGTTGAAAGCCCGGAACAACTGAAGCAGCTGGCAAAGGACCTGCGCCAGGCCTGTCGGGAAAATGATCTGCCTCCTCCCCTCATTGCAATTGATCAGGAGGGCGGATCTGTAGCGCGCCTGCCTCCCCCTTTTACCCAGTTTCCGGATGCCAGGCTCCTGGCAGAGTCTGAAAAGCCTGAAAAAGCACTTACGGATTATGCCCAGGTTTGCTCGCGCGAACTGAAAGCTATGGGCATCAATTATAACCTGGCTCCAGTGGTCGATGTCAGCAAGGCGGGAAAAGGGTTTTTCATGGAGAGACGTTCCCTGGGGGGGGATTCAAAAAAAGTTTGCAGGCTGGGCAGTCTGATAATCAGGGAAATGCAGGCAAACGCAATTGCTGCCTGCGCCAAGCACTTCCCGGGCCTGGGTGCAGCAGTAGTTGATCCGCATTTTCAGCTGCCTTTTGTCACAAAATCGGAGTCCGGCCTTCGCCTGGATGATCTTCCCCCGTTCAGGCAGGCAATAAAAATTGGTGTAGCATCCATAATGACCTCGCATACAATCTATCAGCATCTGGACCCGGAAAAGCCAGCCACTCTGTCGAAAAAAATCCTGACCGGACTGCTGCGGAATGAACTGGGATATGAGGGAGTGGTAATAACCGATGACCTGGAAATGGGAGCCATTGAAAAGGAAGGGGATCTTGGTCATGCTGCCCTGCAGGCTTTTGAGGCAGGGGCGGACCTGATCCTTATCTGCCAGAGCCATGAAAAAGCAATTAACGCATTCCAAAAAACAGCCGGTGCGATACGAAAAAACCCTGAGATGGCAGTTAGAATGCAGGAGAGTTTAGCGCGGGTGGCCAAAATGCGGCAGAAATTCGCCCGGGAATAATCAGGACTATAAAAGGTTATGGGTTATTCTGCCGCCGCAAAGAGTGAGAACAGCTTTTCCCTGCAGCTTGGATCCTATAAACGGGGAATTTTTGCTTTTGGAGAGGATATCCTGTTCCCGGAGGACAAAGTGTTGTTCCGGGTCAATAACGGTAATATCAGCTTCTACGCCAAGCCCCAGCGTCCCACCTGTGACCCCGAGAATTCTGGCAGGGTTGCTTGACAGCAGTTCCACCAGCCTGGATGCATCCACGTGGCCCTTTCTGAAAAGGGCCAAGGCAAGTGGCACCGCAGTCTCCAGGCCAATAATGCCGTTGGCGGCCTTATCAAACTCAATATCTTTTTCCAGCACTGAATGAGGGGCATGGTCAGTGGCAATAACGTCAATGGTGCCGTCTTTTATTGCCGCGATGATTGCCTCACGGTCTTTTTCGGTGCGCAGCGGCGGATTCATCTTGGCATTGGTGTCGTAACCTTTGACAGCCTCTTCAGTCAGGGTAAAATAATGGGGTGCTGTTTCTGCAGTCACGGGACACCCTTTCTTTTTTGCCTGCCGGATAAGGTTGATCGACTCCCTGGTACTGATATGGGCAAGGTGAAGGTGGCATCCGGTATAGTCGGCAACGGCAAGGTCGCGGAATACCATGATCTCTTCGGCAATATGGGGAATGCCCTTCAGACCCATGCTGGTCGAGATAAATCCTTCATTCATGGCGCCGTGGCGGCTGAGGCTGGAGTCCTCTGAATGTGAGATAACCAGAAGCTTATGGTTTGAGGCATATTCCAGAGCGCGGCGCATTAACTGGCTGTCGCTCACTGGCTTGCCATCATCAGTAACAGCCACAGCCCCAGCCGTTTTCAATTCACCAAACTCGGCAAGAGTTTTTCCCTGTGATCCTTTGCTTATGGCCCCGACCGGGTAAACTCTTGCAAAAGCTGACTCCTCCGCCTTTTCTAAAATAAGCCGTGTGACAGATTGGCAGTCGTTGACCGGCATGGTATTGGGCATGCAGGCGACCGCGGTAAAGCCTCCTGCAGCAGCAGCTCTGGTCCCGGATTCTATGGTTTCTTTATACTCTTCACCCGGCTCGCGCAGGTGGACATGCATATCAATGAGACCGGGAACAACCCATTTTCCCTGCAGGTCAAAAGAGAGAAGTTTTTTCGGCAGAGAGGGGGCTTTCTGCCGTGGCGCAAAAATTGCTGATATTATCCCTTTCTCAACCAGGATATTGGCCTTTTTGTCCAACTTGTTTGCAGGGTCTATGATCCTGCCGTTTTTGAGAAGTATGGCTTGCGGCACAGACATTTCTATTTGCCTCCTAAGACGAGATACATCAAGGCCATGCGGATCGCTACCCCGTTGGTCACCTGGGCAAGAATTACAGATTGCGCGCTGTCCGCAACGTCCGGTGCCAGCTCCACCCCTCTGTTAATAGGACCTGGATGCATGAGGAGCGCGTCTGGTTTGGCAGCCTGCATAACCTGTCTGTTAATGCCGAAAACCGAGGCATATTCTCTGAGGGAGGGTATCAGGGGGTCATTCTGCCGTTCTATCTGAATGCGCAGGGGCATGACTACGTCGGCATTATTGACGGCTTCATCAATGGTGGAGCAAACAGTAGCTCCAAGCTCCTCTATCTTCTTAGGGATAAGAGTGGCCGGCCCGCTGACAAAGACATTTGCTCCCATTTTGGAAAACCCGATGATATCCGAGTGTGCTACCCGGCTGTGGCTGATATCGCCAATGATGGCAATTTTGAGACCTGAAATCTTCCCTTTGCGCTCCTTAACGGTCATAAGGTCAAGCAGCCCCTGGCTGGGGTGTTCATGGCTGCCGTCACCGGCATTGATCACCGAAGTCTTCATATGCCTGGCCAGGTAATGGGCAGCACCGGAGCTGGGATGCCGCATGATGAGAATGTCAGGCATCATGGCCTCTATATTCCTGGCCGTGTCAGCCAGGGTTTCACCTTTGGTCGTGCTGCTTGTCGAGGCAGTGATGCTGAAGGTGTCAGCGCTCATTCTTTTTGCAGCTATATCAAAAGAAAGGCGGGTGCGGGTGCTGGGTTCAAAAAAGAGGGTGATCACTGTCTTGCCGCGCAGCACAGGTACTTTTTTGATGGCCCTGGTTGAAATTTCTTTAAAGGATTCTGCTGTATTGAGGATATGCTCGATGTCAGGAACAGAAAGGTGATCGAGGCCGAGAATGTGTTTATGGGCAAAAAGGTACTGGCTGCTCATGCTGGTCCTTTGTTCATGCCGTATCCATATATTTAGTTTACCCCTGAATGGCCTAATAGGATAATAAGAGAGGGAAAAAGTCAAGCAAATGAAACAAAAAAAACTCTTTAAACGTTTGCGTTATTGCATCTTCCTTATAATAGGGTTTAATGCACAAGGTTGCCGATCCTGTTCCACCGGACAGAAAAATTTTCCTTATCCCAGGACCAATAAAGAATAAAGGCTTTGCCTTTGACGGATTTTAAGTCGACAAAGTTCCAGAACCTGCTGTCATAACTGTTGTCACGGTTGTCCCCCATGACGAAAAGTGAATTTTCAGGGACTTTTACCGGGCCCATATTGTCACGACTCTGCACATTTGCAGGCAGAATTTTGTTGTCAAGAAAGATGGTGTATTTTTCATCTTGGGGCTTGCCGTTAACATAAACCTTTTTGTCTTTGATCTCAATGGTGTCACCTTCCACGCCGACAACTCTTTTTATGTAGTCCTGGTCAGGATTTACAGGATACTTGAAAACAACAATATCTCTTCTTTCAGGTTCTTTAAATGGGATCCAGGTCTTGCCGTTAAACGGGTTTTTAACACCGTAGATGAATTTATTGACAAGAATATGGTCCCCGATGAGGAGCGTGTTCTGCATGGATCCGGACGGAATTTTAAAGGCTTGGACCACAAATGTTCTGATAAAAAGGGCAAGAAGTAAAGCAATGAGAATAGCTTCGATATACTCGCGAGTGGTGGACTTGCGTTTTGGGCTTAAGTTTTTTGCGGCCAACGAATGGACTCCTTTCAAGTAAGGTATCGTTAAAATCGGCAAAGTTTTAAACCAAAACCCGCTAAAAAACAAGGAGGATTCAAGGGCGACCGCATTTAATCGGAAACAGTGTTTAAATAAGGCACGGGACATTATATATGCCCGAGGGCCTAAAATGCTGGAAGACTCGGAACATTACTCGGGACAGTATATCCGAACGGGACAATTTCAGGGAAAGTGTAAACTTGATTTGCTATTAAACCTGGCAGGTGACAAAATTTTGTAAAAAATGTTTACCTATGGGCAGACAACAAAGCAGGACACCAGGTTTGTAACGGGGTTGTCATAATAATCCGAAAAGAAAAAGTTGTACCGGGGACCAGGGAGGCAATTTTTAAAAATCATAATAAATTTAATATGTTGCTGGTTGTTTTCTGGGGAAAGAATGATCTCGGCAGCTTTTTTTTCAGGCTTTTTTTAGGTGCATTGTGAAAAAAAAGAAAGCCGTAAAATTAAATGGCATTGTTATTGCTTAAGTGTAATACGTTTAACAATTTTGGCGAGCAAAGAGCCTGAATGAATTTTCACTCTACATATTAAAATTTTTATATTTAAAACGGTCTGTTGTAGAGATTTAGCTTGACATTGAAAATAAAATTATGTCCCCTATCAATGTAAATTTTACGGGCGGTGCAGCAAAGCTGGAAAATATAAACATGCTTGTAATTTGTTTTTATTTAGTTTTTGATGCGTCAAGGTAACGTTCCGTAATAATAAAACTCCTTAAATGGTGAACTATGGGCGGTTTGCCTCTTTCCAAAATAAAGCTTCCACAAATAAAACTGCTTTCAACCAAGAAAGAACAGTTTCCTATCGGATTAGATATTGGGTCTCATGCCATAAAGATTTGCCAGGTTGCCAAATCGGGAGAGGACTTCAAACTTGTAACCCTCGGCACAGCAAAGCTGCCTGAGGGTGCCGTTGAAGACGGTATTTTACAGGAACCCGAAGAGGTCGCTGGTATCATCACTACACTTCTTAAAAACTTGAAATTAAAAGAAAAAAGGGTGGCAATATCAATATCAGGTTATTCTGTCATTGTCAAAAAGATCAACCTTTCAGTCATGGATGAAAAGGATCTCGACGAATATATCCAGGCAGAAGTTGGTCAGTATATCCCCTTTGACATCGAGGATGTTTATCTCGACTACCAGGACCTGCACACAAATACAGAAGAGTATGACCGTACTGATGTCATGCTGGTAGCTGCCAAAAAGGAAGTTGTAGACGGATATCTGTCAATGCTCCAGTCTGCAGGCCTTAAGGTTGTCATTGTTGACATAGGTGGTTTTGCCCTGGAAAACATTTATGACGCCAATTACAGCCTGGATGAAAACGTGGCCTTAGTTGATATCGGTGCCACCAAGATGAGCATTAATATAGTCTCACAGGGTATATCTGTGCTGGCCCGGGATGTTGTTGTGGGCAGCAGGCAGTTGACCGACCAGATCCAGAACAGGTTTAGTGTTACTACTGACGAGGCCGAAGGTCTCAAGATGGGCTATGAGCCTGTTGAGGAAAAGCAGAAGGACCTTGATGAGATTTTTGGCAATACCTGTGCCCAATGGGCTCTTGAATTGAAAAAGGCCATAGATCTTTATTATACCAACAATCCTGATACGGCCTTAAACAAGATAATTTTAAGCGGCGGCGGCTCGAAGGTCCAAGGCTTGGATCAGTTTTTTGCTGAGGAGATCGGGCTGGAGGTCGAAACCCTGAATCCGTTTAAAAAGATTGAATCAGACACAAAAAATATTGACCAGGAATATTTGCAATATATCGGCCCGGAAATGGCAATTGCTCTTGGGCTTGCTATAAGACCCTCGGAATTGTGAGATAGGCATGATCCATATCAACCTGCTTCCAGTAAAACAGATAAAGAAAAAGATACAGGCCCGTAATCGTGTATTCGGGTTGGGTATTACTTTCCTTGCTGTATTGGCCCTTTTAGGAGTGGTAGGCCTGGTCCTGGGATTTAAGGTCGGAGACCTGAAGGCCGATATAAAGGGACTGCAGAAGGAGAAGGCAAAATATCAAACCACTATCAACCAGATCGAACAACTCCAAAAAGACCAGTCCCTTCTTGAGACAAAGCTCAACACTATCAGTCAGCTGAAAAAAGGGTCACAGCTTTCAGTACGGGTTATGGACGAACTTGCCACGCTTACACCGGCAAGCCGCCTCTGGCTGAGCTCGATGAGCTTTAATGGAACCATACTGCGCATATCAGGTATAGCTCTCGATAATGCTACAATTGCAGATTATATGGAAACAATAATTTCCTCACCATATTTTGCAACAGCCGAACTCTCAGGAACATCCACTACCGCTGTCCAGGGAAGACAGCTCAAATCTTTCTCGCTAACCATTAAAGTGATAAATGCAGATTATCAACAAGGGCCTCCAGAAGAGGAACAGGCTAAAAAATGATTGTGGCAACACTTTAAGTCACTCATTGCTGCTCAGATAAACTGGAAAACATTAATTGGTTAATCGCAAAGCAAGGCGCTTAAAAACGGATGAAAGTTAACAAGATAAAAGAAGCTTTTAACTCCTTTCTGGAGAAGAAAGTAGTACCGCTTGATAAAAAAATTATTATAGCCATATTCGCTTTGGTAATAATTTTGCCGACGATCGCCTTTTATTTTCTGCACTATACAGCCAAGACCAAGGAAATAAGGGGGTTGGAAAGCCAGGCCGGGAAGTTGCGTAAAGAGATTGCCGGGGCAAAGGCAAGAGCTGCCAGGCTTGACGAGCATCTGGCAGAAATGGAGGAAACCAAGCGTTTATTTGCCGAAGCATCCATTCTTCTGCCCCAGAAAAAAGAAATCCCTTCCCTTTTGACCAATATTTCAGCCCTTGGAACCAATTCAGGGTTGAATATGGTCACATTCTCACCCGGGGGAGAGCGCAGGCAGGAGTTTTATGCCGAGATTCCCGTTACTCTCAAGGTCAACGGACCGTATCATAATATCGGGACTTTTTTATACGAGGTCAGCAAACTCGACCGGATTGTTTCTGCAGTCAATATCACCTTGGGTGCTCCTGCCATGCAAAGGGGAGAGATGATTCTTAGTTCAGGCATAAGCCTTATTACCTACAGGTTTTTGGAAGAATCGGAAATAGAGGCGCGAAAACCCCAAAAGGGCAAAAAAAGAAGATAAAGAGACACAGTGTATCTAAAAGCCATTCATAAATTTGTATTTGTCATTTTAGCTGTCGGTCTCAGCATCGGTATGCAGAATGCTGTGGTTTTCTCAGCCGAAGAGCAGATCCCGGAAGAACAGAAGGAATTGAAGTTCACCGAAAAAATGGCAGCCATCCTCTTTCAGGAGGCAGAGGGCGCTTTTGTCTATAAAAGAGAAGGCCGTAGTGATCCCTTTGTACCTTTTGTCCAGGAACGGGTGGTTGCTACTGATTTGCCTGTAGAAGAGTTGACGGGGATGCGCAAATTTGAACCCGGGCAGCTTACTGTAGTCGCAATTGTGTCGAGTTCACGTGATAGATTTGCAATGGTTCAGGACTCAAACAACCAGGGCTATATTATTCGCGAAGGCATTTTATTGGGCCGGACCGGTGTTGTTGAGGCGATAGTGCCCAACAAGGTGATTGTCAAAAATTACACCTATAACCTGGCCGGAGACAAAATATATAAAACCGTTGAAATGGTGTTGAAACAAGAGGGGGAAAAATAGCAATGACCCGCAGGGTATGCTTCAGAAAAACTGTGCTAT
>Ga0209536_100004988_pt1 | contig 20825 bp, 16 predicted proteins | sample DeeMarSeWOR28_12_FD_187461 | JGI IMG/M metagenome (GOLD analysis project Ga0209536, IMG submission 187461) | Marine sediment microbial communities from White Oak River estuary, North Carolina - WOR-2-8_12 (SPAdes) (version 2) | ecosystem: Environmental > Aquatic > Marine > Intertidal zone >... | reverse complement strand
TTGAAAACCGTTGAGGGTAACACCTCCGTGGGTTCGAATCCTACTCCCTCCGCCATAAAATTACTGCGTAATTTTATATAAAAAAATTTTGTAAAAATTTTTTTGGAGAGATGGCCGAGCTGGCTGAAGGCGCTCGCCTGCTAAGCGAGTATGGGGCGAAAGTTCCATCGAGGGTTCGAATCCCTCTCTCTCCGCCATTTACAAAGATTGAGCCGGTTTTCTAATCAGGAAACCGGCTCTTTTATTAATAAATTCGCATGCAATCGTACGATCTATCATACTGCTTTGCAGTCAAATTGCAGAAATTTAACTTTACGGATTCATTTTGGAACTTGCAAAGGCATCGAATTAAAGTGAGAATAAAAATTCAGATATCCCTTACATATCTGAAAAATTGCCAAAGTTTGGATCAATATATCACAGGAGGGCTGATCGATTTGGCGGACTATATTCAACGGTGCACAATCGCCACACTGTGCACCGTTGAAGTGGATCCTATTCGCTCAAAGGTACTATCGGATGGCATTCTATTTTTACATCTGAAATGCCCTCAAAGGTATCAACCACTTCCGTTATCTCCTTTACAAAAGTTTCCTCGGCGCAGAGAGCCGCCTCTGTTTCTATAAATGCAGTCTTTTTGTCAACGCAGACGTTAATGTCAGACCCCACATCCATAAGCGCTTTTTGGATTGCGGATGATAAGGCGAGGTCTTCAATCATACTTCGGGACTCAGCAGTTGTTTTGAACTGCTCCTTTGAAACACAGTCGCAGATCATATCAACAGCATCATCAACCGTCAGTTGTTTGATGTGGATAACCAGATCGTACAGGCTGGCATCTGCAGTATCGATTCCGTAAAGACGCTGACTCCATTTTCGCCGTTCTTCATCGTCTTTTTCAAGAATGCTGCGGGCTTCTTCGGCATCGATGTTTTTGCGCTCCATTTCCAACAGGACGCGATCCTCCATATCCGACAGCACCCTTACTTTGAGCACATGAGGAACATCTTTCACAAAAAAATGGCCAGCCAGGCCGTGATACACGATATTGTCCGCCTTCAAGCGGTTCAATAGTGCAGATTTGATGAAAGCGATGTATTTTTCTTCTTTGCGGTTCAGGCGCTCCAACATGCCGGGAGCGTCATGGATGGCATGCACCAGCTTTAATTCGGGTATATTATGTTCTTTCGACACCTCAAGAAGCAAATCTCTTGAGATGCACTCATAGCCAAGCTTGGCGGCAACTTTTTCGGCGATCTCCTTGCCACGGCTGAAAGATCCTCTTGAAATGGTTATAACGGCCATATCTTCCTCCTAATATTTTTCAACGATGGAATTGATAAATGATAATAGATAGCCTGCTGTTTATCCGGACCAAGCATAGTCCAAATTATCATACGCTTGGTGACAACAAGGCAGCACTATCCACTTCAGGCACAGTGAACCGGTGCTTTTAATTATTTCCGAAGGTAAAAGGTAGACTGATAGTTAGAAATGGGGTGGGCCATGCTCTTGGCACAAAATATGCTTTTGACGGAGCATATCGTGGAATTGGTCTACGTTTATGGCATTTCGTTCATGCATATATTCATCATATCAATGTTTATTTTAACATTCAAGATTTTTCAATTTGTGATATCTCCAGATCAAAGCTCTTATCTCCCCACTGATACCTGTGATATCCATTCAAAAAGACAACTATCACCGGTCCGATGAATACATCATTAAATCATGGTCACTGTATTTTATTTATCGGAACTCAGGGGAATTTGATTTTTCGAGGCTGAAAAAATTTCGTAAAGATAAAGCCCCCAGATGATGTAGGCAATCGCCAGCGGAAAAAAGCGCCACACCAGCGCCGAAAGGATGTCGAATCCGGGCAACAATAAATGGGGAGCGGCCAAAATGGAGAGCACAAAAATAAACGGAAAGGCATTTTTTAAGCGGGTTGTCTTCATGATGAAATACGACGGCACAATGAGCAACATATAGGCATAATCTTTAAAGCGCGGATGGATCAGGGCGTAAACCAGGCATATCAAAAAAAGGATCATTTTTTCGCGGTCCGGGTGGTCGTTTTGGTTGTGTTTTAGCAAAAAATAGGCTTTTCCGCTCAAAAATATTACCAGGGCGGCCATCCCGAGGACCACCACTGATATGATGGCGGGCGGCAGCGGCCCAACCAGTTGTGAGATCAAAGCAAATAGATCTTTGACAAACTTTTCAGTTGAAGCTCCGACAGCGCCACTCTCACCGACGACTGTTAACGCATTATGCACAAAGCCGGTAAACATCTCCGGATAAATGAGATATTGGATAAACAGATACGCCAAAAAAATCGCTGCTGCACAACCAAAATAATGAATTTTTTTAGGATGATCAGAAGCTAACAATAAAACCACGAAAAATATGGGGGTCATTTTAAAACTGGCGGCCAACAACACAAACACACAGAATAGGACAAGCCGGTGTTTTAGATAAAAGAAAAAAGCCAGCCAGAGCAGGACCTGTTCCACCAAGTTGATATTACCGGCGATCAAGTCGGTGAAAACAGCAGAGTTGAACACCAGCAGACAAAACAAAAAAAACAAAGAATCTCCCACAGGCCCGAGGAACGCCCATCGCCAAAAAATGACCAGCCCGATCAGCAAAGCACACTTCACCAGCAAGAAAATATGGAATGCCGTATGATAGTCTGTCTGGTTGAACAAATCATAAAAAAAGAGCGTAACGGGTGGATAGGTGTATAAGAAACTGGCATCTTTTTGACTGAGCAAAATACGGGAGTCGTAAGGGTCGGATCCGGCGGTAAAAATTTCAGCCGCTTTGCGGTGGGTCCGAAAATCCCATTGATATTGATCGGATTGGGCCGAAATATGCAGCACCAGTGTTATAAAATAGGCCAGCAAAAGCACCGGACCCACAATCTGAACAATTTTTTTTGCCATTTTACATGTCCAACCAACTTTGGAATGGGTTTTAATCGAAAAATCGGAACCACAGAATTGTAAATATCGCTTTGAGGCCATCTATCCAGCCAATTTTTTTGCCTTCCTCATAGGTCCGACCGCTATAGCTGATGGGAACCTCGTAGATCCGAAATCCTCTTTTGGCAATTTTCATGGTGAATTCCGGTTCAAAACCGAACCGATTCGATTTTAAGGTCATGTCGGCAAGCACTTCTTTTTTGAAAACTTTGTAACCGGTTTCCATATCCGTAAGGTTCAAGTTACTGAAGGCATCACACAGAAGCGTTATCAATTTATTGCCGACATAGTGCCAGAAAAACAACACCCGTTGGGGTCCCCCCAAAAAACGGGAACCATAAACGACATCTGCCCTGCCGTCTAAAATGGGAACCAGTAACTTCTCGTAATCACGCGGGTCATACTCCAGATCGGCATCCTGAATGATGATAACCTCACCAGTGGCGGCGGCCAGGCCGGTTCTGAGCGCCGCCCCTTTGCCGCGATTCTTTTTATGTTCAAAGACACGGACATTTTCATAGGTGCTGTCAATCGTTTCCAGTTGGGCCGCCGTACCGTCGGTGGAACCGTCATTCACGATGATAATTTCCGATTGCAGGCCAATGGCCTGGACCCGTGAAACAATTTCGCTTATCGTGCGTTCTTCATTGAATACAGGGATGATAACGGATATTTTCATCTGGTCTTTTCACTTTCTGTTATCACCGATGGATTTGATTTGCCTGACTTAACATCGGGGATCTTAATATTCAAACTTTTTTTGGACGTTATCCTAAATAGGTTTGCCCGTTACCCGTTAGCCCGTTGTCCCGTAAGAATGAGATCTGGTATCATCCCGCATTCAACGGGCTTAATCCGCCGGAGGCAGACTTAACTGGCCAACCCAAATAATGCAATGGCCTGTAATTTGTAGACAAAACAGTGCCATAAGCGGTCTAACAAAATCAGTATTGGTGGCCGATCGCTATCGCTTGACACCCAATTGGCCAAACCTTATGTTAACCATGTAATAATTTGGATTTATGAATAAATATTTCTAATGAAATCAATGCCTACAACAAAACTGTCTATGCTTGGGGTGGCATTGTGGGCAGTCTTGTGGTTTTCGGCCTGTAAAACAACGCCGGAGCCCAGCACGCCGATGCCCCCTCAGCCGCAATCCCAAGATACGGCTGAAAAAAGCCAGCCGCCCTCATCTGAATCCCGTAAGCCGGCTCAAGCCGGCACACAGCCGGAAACGCAAAGCAGCCAGAAGACGCGTGCGGGGGCCGCTGAAGAGACAAAAAAAGAACCGACGGAAAAACCACAGGGCCAGCCGGCTGCATCTCCGGATGCAAGTGAGACCTCGCCGGTGCCAGCAGTTCAAAAATCAGATGCGCGTCGAGCGGAAGCGCCGCAAACTGCAGAATCCAAACTGGAAAAGGCGCGGGAGGATTTGCGGGTCAGCGAGGCTACCGAGCAAAAAATAGCCGCCAAGCTTGAGCAGCTCAAAAAATCCGGCAATGCCTCGGCCGAGGATATTCGCAATTACGAAATTTACCATGAACGTGTCCAGGACTTGGTTGCTGAAAACCGCAAGCGGGTTGATCAAATGGAGCGCGCTTACCGACAGCACGCATCAGAAGGAAAAGCGACTCAGGAGCCGGCTGGCAGTGAGTTTTCCGGTTCGGCTGAACCCATACCTGAAGAACAAGCTCAGGATCAAGTCGCTGAGCTTGACCGTCAGTTAACGGCCTCTCTTAACCAGTTTGATGCTATGCTCTTAAAAGAGATGGAAAGCATTGAAACCCAATCGGCAGCCAAAATGCGAGATCTGGCGCAGGAGGCCGCTGAGGCCGCCAAGCGCCTAAAAGAAAAAGGCGTCGATTTAGGTACTGCAGAATCGGAATCTTCAGATGAGGAATCGCAACAGGGAAAGACGCGCGATAAAAAAGCAGCCGCCGAAAAAGATAGTTCCGAAACCGAACAGGGTGATGACGATGATACGGTCGCTGCCAGTGATCGCGCCAAAGGCCAGGGCCCGGCTCCTAAAAATGACCGGAGGAGCCGTTACAGCAAGGAGGATGATGACATCGTTGCCCGGCAACTGCGCGAGGCGGCTGAAAACGAAACCGATCCGGAGTTGAAAGAAAAGCTCTGGAAAGAATACGAAGAATATAAGAGAAACACACAATAACCTAAATTGAGCGTTTCAAATTTAAAAAATGAAAAAGTTAATTCTTGAGGAATTTTATCCTTTATAATTTTTAAATTTGAAACCCTACGGGCTTGCCGATCTTACCGCATCTGCTGTGTTAGATGCCGTTCCGCATAGGCAACTATAGCGGAACGACATCTGCCTTGCAGCTGCGGCAACCTCGACAATCGCTCGACTTAGGTCAAAAAGTGAGCATTTCAAATTTAAAAAATGAAATCCAGTGTATACAAATGCATCTTGTTTTTGACGTCTATCCTGGCCTTAACCGGCTGTGCCACTTACAATGCCCAGAAGGTAGGACCTACTGCAATCGAGCATGCCAAAACCGAAATCCCGGAAGAGCAATTGCTGGACGTCGGTATCCTTGTTTTTGAAACAAAAGAACTGACACCGGAAGTAGCCGAAAAAGAAGGCACCAACGCCAATATCCGCAACGCCGAGATCCATTTTATTCCCTATCATTTAAAAAACACCTTGCATCAGAGCAGTCACTGGGGTGCCATCCAGGTGGTGCCGGCCGAAACAAACAGTGTGGATCTGCTGGTGAAAGGCAAAATACTCGAATCAAATGGTGAGCATCTGGTAATTGAAATCGATGTCGTCGATGCGACCCAAAAGCGCTGGTTCAAAAAAGTTTACAGCGCTGAGGCGTCTGAAACATTTTATTCCGGTAACCAGCCGGGTGAAAAAGATGCCTACCAGGATATCTATAACGCTATCGCTAACGATATGGCCCAATATAAAATGAAGCTCAAGGCGGCCCAAATCGACACCATCCGAACGGTAGCCAAACTCAAATTTGCCCAGGAATTCGCGCCGGATGCATTTAACGGATATCTGACAGCGGACAAAAATAAGCATCTGAGCGTCAACCGTCTGCCGGCGAACAATGACCCCATGATGGCGCGTCTGCTGCAAATCAGAGAGCGAGAATACATGTATGTGGACACCCTCAATCAGCAATATGAAAAGTTTTACGCTGAAATGTGGCCGGCCTACGAAAATTGGCGCCAGTTGAATTTGACCGAACGTGAGGCCATAAAAAAAATTAAACGCGACGCGATGACTCGACAATTGATCGGCGCCCTGTTGGTCGCCGGCGCGATTGCAGCCGGTTCACAGGATTCTAATATGGGCCGTGCCCTGGCGCCGGCAATGGCTATCATGGGCGGGCAGGTGTTCATCAGCGGCTGGAATGTGTCAAAAGAAGCCGACATGCACAAAGCGGCTATTGAAGAGCTCAGCGAATCATTCGGCTCGGAAATGCAACCGGTAACGATGGAATTTGAAGGACAGCAATATGAACTGACCGGATCCGCAGAGGAACAGTTTAAGAGCTGGAAAAAGCTGCTGCGCGAAATTTATTTTGCCGAAACCGGCTTTAATCCGACATCTCCTGCCGATCAATTGGAAACAGAGCAAGATCAAATTCCTTAATTTTTCGCTCGTCTATTTTATCAACGCTTGTCGTCGATCAATGGCGCTGAGTTCATGCCCAACAGCGCTGCGGGCTGATACCATTAAAAAATCACGAAAATGGCTGTGGTCAACTCCAGGCCTTTCATATTTTCGTGATTTTTTATATAGTTGTTGCCTCAGGGGCGCATTCCGGCCCAAGCCGACACCGAACACCCCAAACTGTGGCATTGAACACATCAAAAGCATGTTGAATTTAAAACAAGACCAAATACTGCTTTCCCGTTTTTGCCTGCGTCAGATGATCGGACAGGGTGGCATGGGACAGGTCTGGCTTGTCTGGGACCAAGAGCTTGAAATCGAAATTGCCGTAAAAATTTTAAATCCGCAGATCGTGTCCGACCCGCAGCGCGTCCAATTATTAAAGAATGAATGCCGCAACACCCGTCGCCTGGCCCACCCCAATATCGTACGCGTTTTTGATTTTCATCGATCCGAAAATCTGGCTTTCATATCCATGGAATATGTGGACGGCCAAAACTTGAAAGATTACCGCCGCCAAAGGGGACAAATCAGCACCTCGCAGATAATCAAACTGATAAAACCGATCGTCAACGCCCTGGGGTATGCCCATAAAATGGGACTGGTCCATCGAGATGTTAAAGCCGGCAATATCCTGGTTGATCGGCAGCAAGCTCCGCGGTTGAGCGACTTTGGCATTGCCGGCATTTTCAAGTCGGGCCATCATGCGCTGCAAATAACATCCGGCGGTTCGCTGTTTTGTATGAGCCCGCAGCAATTGGATAATCGTCGGCCGTCTCCGTCAGATGACATATATGCTCTCGGCGTGCTGCTCTATCAGTTGTTGACCGGCTATCCGCCGTTTTATCCGGACATCACCCGTGACCGAATCCGCTATGAGCCACCGGTTCCTGTAAATCAGCGTCTACAGCAACTCGCCATCGATGCAACCATCCCGGATTCTCTGGAAAACATGATTGCCGACTTGCTGGCTAAAAACCCTTCTGATCGACCGGCACGCATGCAAGATGTTGAGACATTCTTTGATCGGATGTTGCGTCCGGACACCGATCAGACGCTAGCGCCGGAGACCGTGGCCGAAGATACCATCGGACAACAGCCGTCATCAGACCGCACGGAATTGATTGCACCGGTCAGCGTAATCCCCGCAACACGCCGCAAGGGATTCGCAAAGGACACGCACAGCAATCTGTTAAAAGGGGGGATTTTGCTGGTTGCTTTCGTTGTTCTGCTGGCCGGCGGCTTGGGGTTGTGGCAGTATCTGGCCCGTCAGCACAAAAAACCGGCCGTAGCGGAAAAGGCGGTCAGCACCCAAAATCAATCGGAACCGGAAAAAACTGAAGCGTCAGCCGAGGCGCTTTCGCAAACAGCGCCGGAGCCGTCACAGCTGGCTGCTGATAAAAGGGAGGCCGATAAGAAGCTGGCCGAATTTATGCAGCTTAATCAGGAATTGGAGGCCAAAGGCGTTGCCCGGTGGGGCAACGAGATCCATCGCGACATGTCGCTGTTGGCAAATGAGGCCGACCGACTTTTGATGGAAAAACAATATGCTACAGCGGCTGCAAAATATGCGGCAGCCACTGCCAAAGCGCAGGAGTTGATCAACCAGGTCGAACCGATCCTTAAACGCTTATTGGATGAAGGCCAGGTTGCACTCGAAGAAGGCAACGGTTTGCTGGCTGAAGAAAAATTTACACTTGCATTGATAATGGATCCGGACAACCGAATTGCGCAGGATAGCCTACAGCGGGCCAAGACCACCGCTGCTGTTAAGCGGTTACTCGAATCCGGGAATCACCATGAAGCTACAGGCAATCTTGCTGCCGCCCAAACCGATTACCAGGAAGCGGTCAAACTGGATCCGGCTTCAAAGAAGGCCCGATCTTCACTGTCGCAGGTTGCGGACACGATCCGCGAACAAAACTATCAACAGCTAATGTCAGAGGGCCTGACAGCCTTTCACCGCAAAGACTACCAGCTGGCTCGGACAAAACTGCGCAACGCATTGAAATACAAACCGGAATCGCGCGAAGTCAAAGATGCGCTAGCCCAGGTGGACCAATCCATTCGCCTGTCTCGAATTGAAGCCTATCGCAGACAGGCCGCCGTTTCAGAGCAATCTGAAGACTGGCAGCAGGTCTTAAACGCTTACCAGCAGGTTCTAGAAATCGATTCCAATGTGGCGTTTGCAGTGCAGGGTAAACAGCGCGCCTTAAAGCATATTCGTATCGACAAGCGGCTTAATTTTTTTCTACAAAAGCCGGCTACCCTGGAATCGGATCGTCAACTGGAAAACGCCCTCGAGCTGATCGCCGAAATTGAGGCGCTGGATGCCAAGGGGCCGCGCCTCAAAGAGCAATTGAATAACCTGGTACGCATCGTAAAGGATGCCCAAACGCCCGTAAGAATAATCCTCGAATCGGATACCTTCACGGAAGTTGCCGTTTACAAGGTGGGTAAGCTGGGCCGTTTTGACAGCCGTGAGCTGAATCTGCGCCCCGGATCCTATACGGTTGTCGGAACGCGGAACGGATACCAGGATGTCCGCAAAAAAATCATTGTCAAACCGGAGCAAGGGCCCATACGGGTGACCATTCGATGTGAGGTTAAAATTTGATTGACCGCTATAAAATCATAGACCGCCATGGTGAACGGACTGTCACGCCGGATGCCTTTCCACTCATCATTGGAGCTGGCCCGACTGCTGCCATCAATATCAGCGATTTAAAGTCAGAGGCGGAGATGGCTTTTATCGGCCTATCGCAGCAGCGGCCATTTTTACAAGCCGGGCACACCGACCTTGCAGTCAACTATAATGGACAAAAATTAAAAGGCAGCGTCTGGTTGATGCATGGCGACCGGATTGAAATCGGCAACTGTGAAATAAAGTTTGAAGTTCGCGGCACTGATTTCATCATCCAGCTTATCAGCCCCCAATCCATTGCAGCATCGGTCCCATCAGCGGCTGCCGCCGGCTCTGAGCAGGCATTGAAAATCGACCCCGTGTCTTTTCGGCCCGATCGCAGACAGCGGGGCGCCAGTGCGATTTTTCGCTTCCGGAGATTACTCGGTTTGGCGGTGGGTCTTGGTTTGCTTATCCTTTTCGCTCTCGCTTGGTTTGTCTTTACCGCCCGACAGATCACGATTCAAATCGAGCCTCAAGCGGAGCATATTTCCATCGGCGGCAGCTTGCTGGCTCCGCGCTTTGGTGGGAATTTTTTGCTGCGACCCGGAAAGTACACCCTTCACGCCACCAAAGAATGCTATGCTGCGCTTGATCAGCCATTTGAGGTGGGAACAGAAAAAAACCAGACGGTTCGGTTTAAAATGGAAAGACTTCCCGGCCGTATATCCGTAAAGACCCACCCAGACAGCCAACCGGACGTAGCACTGCCCGGTGCCCGGCTTCTTATCGACGGGCAGGAAGTTGGGGTAACACCGATTGAAAACCTGGAGGTCAAAGCGGGCACAAGAGTTCTGGAAATACAGGCCGAAAATTACCAGGATATTAAAACCGAAGCACAGATTATCGGCTGCCCGGAAGAACAAGCGTTTGAATATGCATTGATCCCCGGATGGTCAGATGTGTTCATCAGCTCGATGCCGGAAGGCGCCATCGTATCTGTGGACGGCAAACCGGCCGGCAAAACGCCTGTAACAGTTGAGTTGCCTGAAGGCCAATACACGCTGCAAATAAGCGCTGACGGATTCAAACCCTGGCAAACCCGGCTGGCTGTTGAGCCGAATCAAGCCCAATCCATTAAAGACGTACAATTGCAACCGGCTGACGGCACATTGGCCTTGCAGACCATACCCGCCGGCGCCAATGTGACTATCGATCAGAGATTTGTCGGCAAATCGCCTTTGAAGCTCCCCCTGCAGGCAGACATCCGGCATGAGATTCAAATCTCCAAAGCCGGCTATGAAAACGCAGCGCAAACGGTTCAGGTGGCAACCGGCAAATTGAAAACCGTGACCGTCAAATTGAAACCGGTAATGGGTGTTATTCAATTTGAAGTTGAGCCGAGTGATGCCCAACTCATTGTAGACGGAAAAAACCAGGGGCCGGTACCGTCGAAATTAAATTTGTTGGCTGTCAGCCACCAGCTGGAGGTCCAAAAGCCCGGATATGAATCCTATCGAACCCGGATCACCCCGCGACCCGGATTCCCGCAAATCATTAAAATTAGCCTGAAGCGGCGCCAATCGGCGCCAGCCGATCCGGCCGGCGTTATTACTGCCAAAAATGGTTATAAGCTTAAACTGATTCGCCCGCAGCCTTTCACCATGGGCTCATCACGGCGTGAGCAGGGCCGCCGCACCAATGAAACCCTACGCAAAATAAACCTGCAACGGCCGTTTTATATGGGCCTAAGAGAAGTGACCAACCAGGAGTTTAAACAATTTTTAGCCGGCCACAGCTCCGGGGCGTTCAACGGACAGCGTCTATCCCAAAACGATCATCCGGTTGTTCAAATCACATGGCAGCAGGCGGCACTCTTCTGCAACTGGTTGAGCGCGCAAGAATCCCTGCCGCCGGCATATATAAAAAAAGGGGAGCGCCTGATCGCGGCTGACCCCATTGGCATCGGATACCGGTTGCCCACCGAAGCCGAATGGGAATATTGTGCCCGCTTCAAAAGCAATTCGACCGGTCTCAAATATCCCTGGGGCAATCAGTTTCCACCGACAACGCCTTCAGGCAATTATGGTGATGCCTCCGCCAAAAAACTGTTGGCCGCCGTGATCGAAAATTACAACGACGGTTTTCCGGGTTCGGCACCACCGGCCAAATTTAAAGCTAACGGCCTGGGATTATTTGACCTGGGCGGCAACGTTGCGGAATGGTGCCATGACTTTTACACAATTTATACCTATAATAGCAGTAAGACCGACATTGATCCCACCGGCCCGTCGCAGGGAACCCATCATGTGGTTAAAGGCTCGAGTTGGAAACATGCCAGCATGAGCAAATTGAGGCTGGCCCATCGTGACTACAGCAACAGCAAACGCCCGGATCTTGGTTTTCGAATTGCCCGGTACACCAAATAAGATAAAACGTGAAACGCTGAGCTCACAAGTGGTCGGCGATCTAAACCAGGAGGCATTAAAAAACCATTCTTTCAATATGCTATTGAAATTCCAAGACAAGATGATGATCGTAAAAACATCCATAACGTTCAAAAAGCGTCTCATCACCGCAGTGACCTTGCTCGGCATTGCGTTGATCTTCAATTTTGCCCTGGCGGAATCAACGAATCAAGAGCAGCCGGTAGGGAATCAGCCGAATAGTGAAATCATAAGTGTTGCGCAAAACGAAACACAGAATGCCACTAATGATGAAAATTCAACTTCGTCTGAAAAAGAAGCAGCCGAATCCAGTAGCGATGAAAAAAAAGAATCGGGCGGCGCTAAAAAAAGACCGTTAAAGGATTTTCGCCCGTCAGAACAAATTGAGGCAGAACAGGCAGTTGACTTCCCATACGACATATAGTTTTCAAATAGAAATGGCCTTTTTTCCGATGAGCTGTGTTCTCCGCGTTTTTAAGCCTTCGACGTACGACCAGTATGCCAAAGGCTTAAAAACCATGCCGCGCCATAGCTTTAGCGACGGCGGGTTGTGCGGCCGAGCTCATCAAAAAAAATTCTCATTTCTATTTTGAAAATAACCCGATATAAATCAAAAAAAACTTTGGACCGAAAACCTCAGATTTTGTTCGAGGGCAAGGCGCAAGGCGATGAAAAAGCGGAGCGTAAACGTCGGTACGTGAGCATTTTACGCAGGGGCTGGGGAAGGGCCCCCAGGCCCTGCTTGCAACACAGCCATCGGGCAAAATATGAGGTTTAAAAACCCACAATACAACCTATGGTTAAAAAGTATGAAAAAGACTTTTCCGTTTTCGTTTGAGTTTATCTACCAGGTATTTTCTTTGATTGTGATCGTCATTATTGTGCATGCCATCTATGTGGCGGTGATTCGTCCCAAAGCAGATGCAATTTTGGCCAAGCAAGCCATTGCAATGGCCGAAGACAAATCACAAGTCATGGAACGCTCTGTGTTCGTACTCATCCGGGATTATGAACAAGAGGCCTGTTTTGTGCTGATGTTCTGGGCAATGGCCATTATGGGGTATAAGACCTATAAAACATCACGTCAACGCGCTCTGTTACAAATGGATCTGATCCCCTTGGCTGAAGGTGTGCGCATCTTGCCGGAAGACACCCGGGATGTATCGCGCCAGATTCAAGCCCTGCCGGCTCAGCAGCGCAGATCGCTGTTGCCCCGAGCACTGCTGGCCGGGTTACAGCGTTTCAGCACCACTCGCAATATTCAGGATGTGGCCAGCGCCACCCGCGCCTATTGCGATTCGGAAGCCGAGCGTCTAGAATCCGAGCTGTCTATGATTCGTTATATCGCTTGGGCCATTCCGTCTGTCGGATTTATTGGAACGGTGCGGGGCATTGGTGATGCGCTGGGCCAGGCGCACAAGGCCATCGAAGGCGATATCTTTGACGTTACGCGTAGTTTGGGTGTGGCCTTTAATTCCACTCTGATTGCGCTGCTCATCAGCATCGGACTGATGTTTTTGCTACATCAATTACAGCAAATGCAGGAGCGTTATGTTCTGGATACACAAAACTATTGTGATGAAAATCTCATCAGTCATCTGTATGTCAAGTAGAGGCGGTTGTGACCGCCGAGTTCAATGGTTCAGAGTTCAGGGTTCCCGGTTGTGATCAATGGCTACTGGCCGCTGGCCACTGGCTTCTGGCAAACCACCAATAGCTTCTGGCCAGCAGCCAGCAGCAAGGAGCCAGCGGCCATTTCGCTAAACCTTAGAAATAGTGAACCTTAAAAAAAGAGTAGCCCTTATGAGTATATTAGGCGTAGAACTGAGTGATGCCGGAATTATGGTTGCCGGAGGCGACCCACCGGAACTGTTGCCAGTCGATGGCGACAGCATGGAGAGTCCCGGGTTTGCCCTGCCGGAAAACAATCGCATGACCGTTGGCTCGGCGGCTGAAAGAAAAGCACATCTTTATCCCCGCCAGATCCTCAATCAATTCTGGGACCAGCTAAACACCGAGCCACTCGAACAACCCAACCCGTTTGCCCACAATCATGCCGAGATCGCATATGAGCATTTTACCCATATCTGGCAGTGTATCCAGCAGCAGGGGGCTGATATGGTTATCGCGGTTCCGGGTTTTTATACGCGTACGCACTTAGGATTGATTCTGGGAATCACGAATGAATTGGCTATCCGTGTAAAAAGTTTTGTTCCCCTCGCCCTAGCGACTGTGCCGGATCAGTTGCCGCGGGGATTATTGTTTCACCTGGATCTGCATTTGCAGCGTTTTGAAATCACCTATCTGCAGCGGGCGGAACAATTAAGCCGTGAAGAATCCATGTCTTCAGAAGGCAGTGGTCTGAGTACATTATACCGAAGATGGGTGGATGCCATCGCAGAAGAATTTGTGCGCCACACCCGCTTTGATCCATTGCACCAGGCAGCTGGCGAGCAGGAGCTTTACGACCGTTTGCCCGGCGTTCTGGCACAGCTTAATCAAAATTCAAGCGTTCATTTTGAAATGACGGGCGGCTCCAAAATATATCGTGTGACGCTGACCAAAGAGCTCTTTGACAAGATTGCCACGCCTGTTGTGCAAGACATCCGGCGCCTGGTTGTTGGTTTTTGCGATCGTTATGACCCAAAGGCGTCCGGACGGGTGTTGCTGCTCACGGATCGCCTTGCCCGTCTGCCGGGCTTCAAAAATATGCTGGCCGGCATTGAAAATAGTAGGATAATTGCGTTGCCGGCCGGCTCCGGTGCCCTGGGTGCCTTGCGATTTGGCAACACGCTGGATCAGCAAAAAGACGACCGCAGCGCCCCGTTTTTGACCACCCGGCCATTGCCGGTTGAAAAGACCATTGCTATTGAAGCGCAAGAGCAACGGGCAAAGGCGCAACAGCGACCAACGCATATCCTGTATCGCAATCTGGCCTATCCAATTGCAGAGCATCCGCTAACTATTGGCCTGGCAGCGGTTAAAGACACGTCCGGCATTCAAATCCGCGGCCAGGTCGCCGGTGTTTCCCGTAAACATTGCTCGATTCAACTGCGCGGCAATACGGTCGTTTTAAATGATCACAGCACTTACGGTACGTATGTAAACGAAAAACCGGTGGCCGGAGAAACGACGTTGGCGCTTGGCCAGATCATTCGCGTCGGCACACCGGGTGAAAAACTTAAACTGATTGCATGTTTGGACGCAGCACCTGATGAAACGTAGAGCCGTTAACGTATTTAGCTTATCTTTTCTGGATATCATAACCTGCGGATTGGGGGCGGTCATTTTGTTGTTTGTGCTGGTCAATGCCAAAAGTGCAGCGCAACGAGACTCTATTACTTCGGATTTTCGTGCAGAAGCCGACCGCGTTGAACAGGAAGTTCTCGAAGCCCAAAAGGATCTGGTCCTGGTACGGAATACCTTGGAACAAACCAAAGTAAAACTGGTACGCACACAAGGCCTGTCTCGCAAAATCATCGAAATACTCGAACAAAAAAAAATCGAGCTGTCCGACCGCCAGGAAGATACGCTGGCCACCACCGAACATGTCAATAAATTAAAAGCAGATTTAAAATCCATAGAAGAAGAACTCAAGCGACTACGCGCCGGAGCCAAGACCCAGGATGACCAGGGCACCCGTCTGCGAAAATTCCCAGGCCAGGGAGACCGGCAGTATTTAACCGATTTAAAGATGGGCGGCCGACGCATTTTTATCCTGGTGGATGCCTCTGCCAGTATGCTGGATGAAACGGTTGTGGGCATCATCCGTCGTCGCAATCTGAGCACCGATGAAAAACTGAAATCAGCTAAATGGCAGCGCGTCGTTGCCACGGTCAACTGGCTGACCACTCAGCTGCCGCCAACAAGCCAGTTTCAATTATATGCCTTTAATGAAAATGCCCGTCCTCTGCTTGAAGGCACCGCGGGGACTTGGCTCGACGCCGGTAATGTGGACCAGTTGAACCAGGCCGCTAACGGTATGCGCGGTGTAATCCCGGAAAAAGGAACCAGCCTGCTAAATGCCATCAGCGCCGTGCGTGCGATGAAGCCTGCGCCGGATAACATTTTTTTGCTGACTGACGGCCTGCCGACGATGGGATCGAGCAAACCATGGCGCAAACGGGTGTCCAGTGATAAGCGTTTGAGTCTGTTTAATGCTGCAATCAAGGAATTTCCAAATGCGCCGGTAAACATTATTTTATACCCGATGGAAGGTGACCCCCTGGCAGCTGATGCATATTGGCGTCTGGCAAAGCGCACGCGCGGATCGTTTTTTTCGCCGTCAAAGGATTGGCCCTAATGACGGCTCAGGGAGCAAGGCTCAGGGCAAAGGGTTGAATAAAAAGGCTGGCATTTACCGTGTGCCGTGAGCCGTATGCCTTGCGCCGAAAATGCATGGTTTAAACTATCGGGCAATACTAAAATTATGAAAAAGCAACGTAGAGATATTCAGATTTTTAGCTTATCTTTTCTGGATTGCATTTGCTGTGGATTCGGAGCGGTTATTCTGCTGTTCGTATTGTCTAAATTTGCCGAACCCCTGATTATCGAAGAGGTCAAGGAAGATCTGGAAGCTAAAATCGTGCGGCTGGAAGAAGAACTGGTCGAGATCCGGGGGGAAACGGCGATACTTAACCGCGACTTGACCGCCAAAAAAGAACAATTGTCCAAAGAAAAAATCCGGCTCGCTCGCCTGCAGGGCGATCTGTCCAAAATCGAAGGTCAGTTTGCGGCCTCAAAAGACAGAGCCCAGGTCCAGAATATTATTGAGGGGCAGCTGGCCCGCGCGATGCAGGAATTAACCGAAGAAATGCGGCGTCTGCTCAAAGCGCAACCCCGTAAAATAGAAAGCTCTATTGGCGGGATCCCGGTGGACAGTGAGTACATTATTTTTATCATCGACACCTCCGGCAGCATGCAGCGCAATGCCTGGGCGCTGGTTCAGCGAAAATTAAGAGAAACCCTCAATGTATACCCGAAAGTCAAAGGCATCCAGATCATGAATGATATGGGGGAATACATGTTTTCCCAGTACCGGGGTAAGTGGATTCCGGACACACCGGCCCGTCGGCGGGCCATTATTGCACGACTTAGTTCCTGGCGCGCTTTCAGCAATTCCAGCCCGGTGGAAGGCATCACGGCTGCCATCCGGACCTTTTATGCAACCGATAAGAAAATCAGCCTGTATGTTTTTGGGGATGAATTCAGCGGCCCGCGGATTCAACCGGTCGTTGACGCTGTGGATCGTATCAACAAGCGCACAAAAGACGCATCTCGGCGGGTTCGGATACATGCCGTCGGTTTTCCCGTGGTCATGGGAAAGACGCGCATGCGAGGCAATACAGGGGAACGCTTTGCGACCTTGATGCGCATTTTGTGCCACAGAAATGGCGGCACTTTTGTGGGGTTAAACAGTACGAGATAGTAAATTAATTTTATAGTTGGGATAACGCTTAATTACCTCTGAAATCGTACTCGTACTCGTTCTCGTCCTCGTCCTCGATATCAATGTAAATACCGAGTACGAGAACGACGAAGAGGACGAAAACGAAGACGAGTAATAGCAGCTTAATTCATGGAACGAACCTGCCCTAAATGCGAACAGCAGTTGCCGGAAGTCGACGAGCTGCAGTATCGTTTTTGCCCCCATTGCGGGGCTGAAATCGACGCCGAACCCCGGCCACTGGACGAGGCCTATTTGACGATTCCACCGGATTTGACGCCACAGCAGGTAGAAAACAGCCCGGGGGATGTTAATTCTGAAGCGGAAAAAAAATTAACTGCGCCCGAGCCTTTTAAGGATCATACTATCGCGCCGCAATCCGTCACCCCACAGAATAGGCCGGAACTCAGACCACCGGCCGAACCGCCACCCGCCAGTTTCTTCCGAACACCGATTTCTGAGCCTGAACCGCCGCCCCCCATACCCCAAAAACAGCGGACCGAAAAGGTCCACGCGTCGCCACCAAAATCCTCTAAAAAACCGGCGGCAAAAAACCATCAGAAAGTCATTATAGCTGCTTTGATTATACTGGCTTTGTTAATTTTAATACTGGGCGGGATGTTTACCTTCTAATATCGTCCTCGTCGTCGTACTCGTCCTCGTCCTCGAGATTTCATCGATGCAAAACAGGCGTACGAGGACGGTTTGGAAAATTATAGCGGTTGTCAAAAATATGTTCCGATTGAATTAGTGAATCTGTCAAAAGTCATTGCGAGCGAAGCGAAGCAATCTCTTCGGTTTTGCAAAAGATTGCTTCGTCGCAAGGCTCCTCGCAATGACAGTTTATCGGAACATATTTTTGACAGTTACGATAAATGGGGCATCAGGCAAAAATCTGCGAACAATGGCCGGGTTTTTTAGGTTTCACCGTTGGTATGATCTTTAATGAAGTTCTCCAATTTCATGCGCTGTTCCGACGTCAAATTCCCAAACTCCAATCCGATTTGACGCATTTTAACCCTGCTGAAACTGAATTCACTCTCAATTTCAAAATCAGATATCTTTTTAAAGGGCAGTTTGTCCAGATAAAGCCCCTGACGTCCCAGAATGATCTTTAGCTCTTTGGCATTTTCAAGCTTTTCATTGCTGTCGATATACCGAAACGATAGACCCCGGATACTGATATCTTTAATCTGACCCAATCTGCTTTCCTGATCAACCAATGCGGCAAATGCACCTTCCGCAGCTTTAAACCGTTTTTGCTGTCGTCGCTCCGCTGAGAACTTCACCTGTGGCATAATCAACACTCCGACTTCAGAAATAACAGAAGCTCTGTTCTGTACTCACGTTTAGATTGTGATGGATACGTCTTGGCCTGCGGGATTTTGTACCGTTTTCATTAGCGCGGGATAGGCTCCGAATCAAGCTAAAAATTAAAAAATATGGTTATGCAGAAAGCTCAAGCGAGGCCTAAATAACCACGAAGGGCACGAAGGACACGAAAGGATAAAAGTAAAATTATGTGTTTTAACTTTAAGGGCGTAATTCCGCTTGACAAAAGTCGCCATCCCTATTAATCAATATCCTTTTATATAAAAAAATTATGATCGTTAATCGAGACACACGATCTAAAACGAGAAAATCAGATTGAAAGGAGATGAAAACAAATGGCTAATTTAATTCCACCTCATGGCGGAAAAGGACTGACCTGCTGCCTGCTCGAAGGTGCTGAGCTGGAAGCTGAAAAGAAAAAGGCTGAGGGCCTTAAAAAGATTTCGGTTTCACCCCGTGAAAAGGGCGACTTGATCATGATGGGTATTGGTGGCTTCAGCCCGTTGACCGGTTTTATGACCAAAGCGGATTGGAAAGGGGTATGTGATAATTTTTTGATGGCTGATGGAACGTTCTGGCCCATTCCGGTGACCTTATCGGCCTCAAAAGAAGATGCGGACGGCATCAGCGAAGGTGATGAAATTGCGCTTTATGACCCGGAAGGCGATGAGATCATGGCCACCATGAAAGTCACCGAAAAATTTGAAATGACCGAAGCCGACAAAAAGTTTGAGTGTGAAAAAGTGTATATGGGTGAAGGCACCGCCACGGCTGAGGAGTTCTGGAAAATCGCCAAAGACGATCATCCGGGAGTTCAGATGGTCATGGAGCAAAAAGATATCAACCTGGCCGGACCGGTTAAGGTCCTCAGTGAAGGTGAATATCCCACCAAGTATGCCGGCGTCTACATGCGGCCGGAAGAATCCCGTAAAATGTTCGAAGGACGCGGTTGGAGCGAAGTGGCCGCGCTTCAGCTCAGAAACCCCATGCATCGTTCCCATGAATATCTATGCAAAATTGCGGTGGAGGTATGCGATGGCGTTTACATTCATTCTTTGGTCGGAAACTTGAAACCCGGTGATATCCCGGCCGAAGTCCGCGTTAAATGCATCGATAGCCTGGTTAAAAATTATTTTGTCGAAGATAAAGTCGTCCAGGGCGGTTACCCGCTGGATATGCGCTATGCCGGCCCCAGAGAAGGCCTGCTGCACGCTACCTTCCGGCAAAACTATGGGTGCTCGCGCATGATCATCGGCCGTGACCATGCCGGTGTGGGTGATTTCTACGGTATGTTTGAAGCCCAGACCATTTTTGATAAAATTCCAGCACCCGAAGAGCCCGGTAAAGCACTGCTTTGCACACCTTTGAAAATTGACTGGACCTTTTACTGCTACAAGTGCGACGGCATGGCATCGCTGCGAACCTGCCCGCACGAAAAATAAGACCGCGTCCTGCTCAGCGGAACCATGCTGCGCAAAATGCTCTCAGAAGGCGAGGCGTTGCCGGATCACTTTGGACGAGATGAAGTCATTGAAATTCTGCGCGAATACTACGAGGGCCTGACTGACAAAGTGGAGATCAAGCTGCACGGAGCTGCTACCGGAGATTGATTTGATCATTTAAAAAGCGCAGAAATCAAAAGGGAGCCGCCGCATGGTGTGCTCCCTTTTTTATTTGGATAGGAATTCAGGTGTCAGTGTTCAGGTGTCAGACCTTCTATTCGTCCCTGACACCTGAACCGCCAACGGCAGAACTTTAGAGCCTGACACCCGACACCTGAAACCAACAAAAAAGGGAAACAGAATCTGTTTCCCTTTTGTTTTAATATCATATTTTGAAGCTGTTGCAAAAATGACAGATCGCGCCCAAGAGCAAGGCGAGAGCCGACGAAAAAGCGGAGCATACACGTTAGTATGTGAGCATTTTGAGGCGACTCACAACAAAGCTATTGGGCGTTAGATGCATTTTTGCGATAACTTCTAAAAATTTCGACCGGCGTACTCATTATACGCCATCGCCACCGTCCGGTAAACCAGATGGGCCAGCTTTGAAAATGGCAGATAGGCAAACAGGGCCCACACGAGAACCAGATGCACATAATAGGTGGCAAAAGAAATAAACGCCCAGTCTGCCAGCCGTGTCAGTTGGGCGCCCATGCCGGTGACACCCAGCCCAAAGGCAAGGTAGACCAGATACCAATCAAAATACTTGGAAACCTGATCTTTTTTTGCAAGACGATTCTTGATCAACAGACTGGTTCCGACAATCAGGGCTATACCGCTGATGTTTGCCAGCCATTTTACCGGATTCATCTGGGACCAGGGGCCATGCAACG
>Ga0209536_100004987_pt1 | contig 20829 bp, 21 predicted proteins | sample DeeMarSeWOR28_12_FD_187461 | JGI IMG/M metagenome (GOLD analysis project Ga0209536, IMG submission 187461) | Marine sediment microbial communities from White Oak River estuary, North Carolina - WOR-2-8_12 (SPAdes) (version 2) | ecosystem: Environmental > Aquatic > Marine > Intertidal zone >... | reverse complement strand
GCGACATGAGGTGGAGCGGACGTGCGAAGTGCCAATCGGCAAGACAGCAACCACCTCCGATTGGCACGCCGCCCGAGCGGCGGCTTGCGTGGCCAACGCTCGTCAGTGCATCCGGCCACCTATGCAAGCCGCCGCGTTCCGTGGAACCTCGTGTCGTGTTTTTCCGGGCCCGTGCTTACGCCTGTCGCGCCCCGTCCTCCGGGGACTTGGTCGACGATACGTGAACGACCGATGGCGACATGTGTACGAGCCCCGGGTTTCGTCATTCCTGTGCGTCGACGACTGCGGCGGCTATCGAGTCCGACCAGACGTTGACCGTGGTTCGGCACATGTCGAGGATTCGGTCGACGGCGAGGATCAGCGCGACCGCGCTCGTCGGCAATCCGACGGCGTCGAGAACGACGACCATCATCACCATTCCCGCGTGAGGAATTCCCGCGGCTCCGATGCTCGCGAGAAGAGCGGTTATTGCCACGATCCCTTGCTGGACCAACGAAAGATCGACACCGTACACCTGGGCTATGAACAGGACGGCTACTGCTTCGTACAACGCCGTGCCGTCCATGTTGATGGTGGCGCCGAGCGGTAGAACAAACGAAGCGACCTGCGGTTTCACCCCCGCTTCCTCGACGTTCTGCAAGGTGAGCGGAAGCGTGCCGTTGCTGGATGCGGTGCTGAAAGCGGTCACCAAGGCGGTGATGAGCGCTCTGGCATACGCGAGCGGCGACCGGCCCGAGGCGAGCCTGAGGATCAGAGGCAAGGTCACCGCGGCATGAATCACGAGCGCCACGAAGACGGTCACGACATACCAGCCCAGCACGCGGAACGCTCCGGGGCCTTTGCCAGCCGCTGCGTACAGCGTGAACCCGAAGACGCCGATTGGTGCGAACTTCACCACGAACAGCGTCATCTGCATCATCACGTCGAATAGACCCGAAAAGAAGCGCCGCACGACGCTTGCATCCTTGGACCCTTCGTGGTGCTCGGCCATGCTGACGAAGACGCCCATGAGAAGCGAGAAGAAGATGACCGGAAGCATGTCGCCCTCGCTCGCTGAGGCGAGGGGGTTCTTGGGGACCAGCCCCTTGAGCTGCTCCCAAAGCACGGCGCCCACGCCGCCGGGAGCTTCCGTGATCAGCGGGGCGCCCGAAACGTCGCCTTCGAGCAGCGCCAGATCGGCTCCCGCTCCCGGCTGAATCAGATTGACCATCGCGATACCGGTCACGATCGCGAGCAGGCTGGTCGTCACGTAGAACGCGATCGCCCGCCCGCCGATCGAGCCCAGTGTTCGCAGATCCCCCATTCCCGTCACGCCCGTCACGAGCGAAGAGACGATGAGTGGAACCACCAGCATCTGCAGCAAGCGCAGGAACAGATCGCCGGCCTCTTTGCCGACCATGGCCACCTTGCCGACCGTGTCCGCATCGACCATCTCACGGGTTCCTGCCCAGTTCAGAGCCAGACCCAGGGCGGCGCCCACGACCATCGCGATGAGGATCCAATGATGGAGTTGCAGTCGCTTCACGGGCGCGCATTATGCGGAGCCCCCGGTTCGATGTAAAACCAAGCCATGACCGACACGAATCCAGACGACGGACCGCTTTTGGAGCTCCGCCGCGCGCTCGATGTGCTCGACCACGATCTGCTCGATCTTCTCGTTCGCCGGATGGAGATCGTGGCCGAGATCGCGGTTCGCAAGCGCGAGAGCCGGGTACGGATTCGCGATCTGGAGCGTGAGCGCCGCGTGCTCCAAGATCGCTGCGCGCGTGCCGAGGAGCTCGGCCTTCCCGTAGGCAGCATCGAGTCGGTGTGGCGGCAGCTGATGCTGATGAGCCGGGAGCGTCAAGCTGCACTTCGGGCCGAGGTACCCCCGGATGTGGAGCCGAAGAGGATTGCGATCGTCGGCGGCGAAGGGGGCATGGGAAGGTCGCTCACCACTTTGTTCTCCGATCTCGGTCACGAGGTTCGAAGTGCGGATCTGGAGACCAAGCTCCGGCCGGCTGATGCCGCCGCGACGTCCGACGTCGTCATCATCAGCGTGCCGATCCGCGAGACGCGTGCCGTCATCGAGCAGCTCGGCCCCTTGGTGCGCAAAGACGCGCTCTTGATGGACGTCACCTCCATCAAAGCCGACCCGATGAAAGCCATGCTGACCTCGACCGAGGCCAGCGTCCTCGGCACTCACCCGATGTTCGGTCCGGGGGTCAATACATATCAGGGTCAACGCGTCGTCATCTGCCCGGGTCGCGGTGAAGCTTGGCTCGACTGGGCCCGGCAGATGTTCACTGCCCGTGGCTTGGTGATCACCGAGACGACCCCCGAGGAGCACGACGCCATGATGGCCATCGTGCAGGTGCTCCATCACTTCAAGACACAGGTGTTGGGGCTCGCCCTGAGCCGCACTGGCACACCGCTCGACGAGACCCTCCGGTTCACCTCGCCCGCCTACCTGCTGGAGGCCTACGTGACCGGCCGCCACTTCGCGCAGTCCCCCGAGCTCTATGGGCCCATCGAGATGCTCAATCCAGGCTCGCAGCGCGTGGTCGAGGTGTTCCGCCAGGCCGCCGCCGATCTCGCCGCGATCCTGGCGGCGGGCGACCAGGATGCGTTCGATCAAATGTTCGAGGAGGTACGCGAATTCTTCGGGGACTTCTCACAAGAGGCCCTCGAGCAAAGCGGCTTTCTGATCGATCGGCTGGTCGAGCTCAGCGCCGGCCGCTCTGCATCGTAGCGCGCGCCAATTGACGCTCAGGGCGGCATCTGCGATGCCGTGCCCATGGTCCAGATTGCAATACACGGGGCGGCAGGACGGATGGGTCGGAGCATCGCCGCGGTCTTGCACGACGATCTCGAGGGGAACCTCGTTGCTGCCATGGATCGCGAGGATAGCGAGCTCTTGGGTCAGGACATGGGCGTGCTGACCGGTCGAGGGCCGTCCGGCGTTCGCATCACCTCGGACGTCGAGGAATTCTTGAGCAACGTCGAGGTGGTCATCGACTTCAGCGTCGCGCCGGCCACCGCGAAGCTTCTCCCGGTTTGCGCGGGTCAGCGCATCCCCATGGTGATCGGAACCACCGGGCTCGATGCGGCGACACGCGCGAGCCTCGAGCGCGCGGCAGAAATGGTGCCGATCGTCTTTGCCCCCAATTACAGCCAAGGCATCAACGCGCTCTACTTTCTCGCCGCAAGAGCGACCGAGCTCTTGGGCCCTGCATTCGATGCCGAGATCGTCGAAATGCATCACCGACTCAAGCTCGATGCACCAAGCGGGACGGCAGTGCGGCTCGCTGAGGTGGTGGCCGAAGCGAAGAAGCTAGACCCCGAGCGGTCGGTCACTCCCGGGCGAAGCGGTCAAGTCGGGGTCCGGCCCCTGGAAGAAATCGGGGTCATGGCCCTCCGAGGCGGGGACGTCGTAGGGGAGCATACTCTCTACCTCGTAGGCGAGGGGGAGCGTATCGAGCTCACACATCGAGCGACCGATCGCTCGATCTTCGCCCGCGGCGCGGTGCGCGCTGCTCATTGGGTCGTCACTCGGCCCGCGGGCCTCTACGACATGGCCGACGTGATGGGCATTCCGCGGTAGGCGCCGGGGTCACGGAATTCTGATACGGTACGGGCACACCATGAATTGTCCCCAATGTGGAGCTCGAGTTCCCGCCGACGACGCGTTTTGCGGCAAATGCGGCTACGCCATGCGCGATCAGGCTCCAGAGCGGCTCGACCAGTCTCGCATTCGAGTGCACGAGGAGCCCGAGCCGGACCAAGAGCCGACGGGCCGCACGAGTACCCACCAGCGAATCCGCAAGCACACCAAGCTCGGCATGCAGCCTCCGACGCCCGCAGCGAGCGAGCCCGCGCCTTCCTCGGCGCCTGCGGCGCCTCCCCCGGCGCCGACCTCGATCGCATCGGGCCGGAGCCGGTCCCGCGCGTCTCAGAAAACGATGCTCGGAATCCCACGTCCCGAGTTTCTGCAACCACCCGGAGCGCCGATGCCCGCCGATGTGGAATCCGTCCGTGACGAGCGCCCTGCTGAGGATGGCACGCCGGCGGGTTCGGGGGGGAGTCAAAGCCATCGTGCGCGAGCACGGGTTCGCTACGATAGCGGCGACGAGCCTTTGCCGGTCGTCCAGCGAAGACGAAAGGCCCTGCGCTCGCTGGCCGTGCTCGTCCTGCTCGCGGCTGCTTGGCTAGGGTATCGGCTGTTCCAGGTGCATGGGTAGCGGCGCGCCAGACGATGCAGTGACGTGCACCGCTTGCGGCGAGACGAACCCCCCGGAGGCGAAGTTCTGCGGCGCCTGCGGGATCGAGATCGCACCTGCGCTGCCCGAGCCGGGTGACATCATTGCCGGGCGCTATCGCATCGTGGCACCGATCGGGAGTGGGGCCATGGGCTCGGTCTATCGCGCGGAGCACGTCCAGATCAGCAAGGTGATGGCGATCAAGCTTCTTCATCGCGATGTCGAGCAGAACGCCGAGAGCGTCGCACGTTTTCACAGAGAGGCCGAAGCCGCTTCGAGGCTAAACCACCCCAACACCGTCCATGTGTTCGACTTCGGCCGCACGAAGTCAGGGTCGCTCTATCTGGTGATGGAATATGTCGATGGCGAGGACCTGTCGAAAGTCATCGAGAGAGAGGGGCCCATGCCCTTCGGCCGAGTCGCGTCTCTGATTGCCCAGGTCGCCGGCTCCGTCGCCGATGCACATCTGGCCGGTATCATCCACCGCGACCTCAAGCCGGAGAACGTCGTGGTCGCCCAGACTCGCGAGGGACAAGTGGCCAAGGTGTTGGACTTCGGGCTCGCCAAGCTCTTCCAAGGGACCGTCGAGTCCCAAGTGACGAGCAGCGGCACGATCGTCGGAACGCCCTATTACATGTCACCAGAGCAGATTCAGGGGCAAGAGCTCGACGGAAGAAGCGACGTGTACGCACTGGGCGCAATCATGTACGAGTGCGTGGTCGGAAAGCCGCCATTCGAAGCGCCGAATCCCGTCGGCGTTCTTTCGAAGCACTTGTCCGAGGAACCCTTGCCGCCGTCCACGCGCTCCCCATTGTCGGTTCCCGCAGAGGCGGATCAAATCATCATGCGTTGTCTCGAAAAGGATCCTGCCCGCCGCTACCAATCCGCCGACGACTTGAGGCGAGCATTGATCGACTATCTCGCGACGGTCGGGGATTTCGATCGGCGCCTTGGGAGCACCGATTCGACCCCCCAGACCAAGCGCAGTCTCTGGTGGCTCCTTGCGCTCGTGGGGTTGGTCGGCGGGGGAGTGGCCGCTTGGAGCTTTGCGACGCGCGGTCCGTCGGAACGCGAGCCGAACCATGCGGCAGAAGATGCGACACGCCTCCCGGAAAACGTTCAGATGGAGGCCTATCTCGGTCGGCGACTGCGCGAAGATTCGGGCGACGTGGACCTCTTCGCTCTCGAGCATTCGGGGTCCGAGCCCCAAGCGGCAGAGATCGAAGTGAGCTCCATTCCGAACATGGACGTGATCATCGAGGTGCTGAAGCCCGATCGACCGGAGCCGCTCCTGGTCGCCGACTCCCGGGGCTTGGGCCAAGGCGAGCGTGTGCCCAACGTGCCGCTCGAGCCAGGCAGGTATCTCGTGAGGGTCCGCGAGCGTCCTGAAGATGGCAAGCTTCCCACCGAGAACGTGTCCGACCCCTACGTGATCCAATGGTCGCTTCTCGCGGCCGATGACACATTCGAGCGCGAGCCGAACGATTCGCTCGAGCTGGCCGAGCCTCTGTCACTCGGTCTCGAGCGGCGCGCTTGGATCGGTTGGCCCGGCGATGTCGATACCTTCTGCTTGCAACAGAAGGGCGATCGCGTGATCGCCCAAGTGAGCGCGCTTGCCGAGGTGGACCTGGTCCTGCGTGTCGTCGATCGGGGCACCGATCGAAGCACAAAGCGCGACGACAAGGGCGTCGGCCGAGGCGAAACGAGCCGGCCATGGCGCCAGGCTGAGGGCGACCAGCTCTGCATCGAAGTTTCGGCCGACTCGCGCCAACCGGGCGGGCGCGCTGCCCAACCCGACCAAACCTATGGCGTGCGCTTCATGACTGCGCCCAAGCGCTGATGCGAATCTCCGATCTCGATTACCATCTTCCCGAGGAGCTCATCGCCCAGGAGCCTCTGGGGCTGCGCGATGCATCCCGTTTGTTGCTCGTCGACGTGGACGCCGCGCGAGTCGAAGACCATCGTTTCACGGAGCTGCCGAGGCTCGTTCCTCCGAGCTTGTTCGTCTTCAACGACACCCGGGTGTTTCCGGCACGACTGACGGGACGAAAGGCGAGCGGGGGAAGAGTGGAGCTCCTCTTGATCCGAAAAACGTCCGGCGAGGGGGACCGATGGGTTGCCATGGGGCGCTCTTCCAAAGGCCTCCGCCAAGGGACGGAGCTGTCACTCGGTGGCGGTCGCATCGGTGCGCGGGTGGTACGCGTCCTCGACCAAGGACAGATCGAGGTCGATCTAGCGGGTGAGGGAGACTTGGACGCGCTGATCGAGCAGGTCGGCGAGGTCCCTTTGCCGCCTTACATTCGGCGCGAAGCGGGCGAGGCCGACCGGACGCGCTATCAAACCGTGTATGCACGGAAACCGGGCGCCATCGCTGCGCCGACCGCCGGCCTTCATTTCAGTGAGAAGACCTTGGATGCCCTGAAGGAAGCGGGCCACCGAATGGCACACGTGACTCTACACGTGGGGCCGGGCACATTTCGGCCGGTTCGGTCCGATACGTTGGATCAGCACGAGATGCATGAGGAAGCATACGAGGTTCCGGAGCCCACGGTGGAGGCGATACGCCAGGCGCGCGCAAAGGAACGCCCGATCATCGCGGTAGGAACGACCGTCGTTCGAACGCTAGAGTCGGCGGCCGATGCCCAGGGACACGTCTGTGCTGGCGCCGGCGCCACCAAGCTGTTCATCCGGCCCCCCTACCGCTTCCGCGTCGTCGACCACCTCGTCACCAACTTCCATCTGCCTCGATCGACTCTGCTCGCGCTGGTCATGGCGTTTGCGGGCGTCGAGCTCACGAAGCAGGCGTACCGCGAAGCCATCGAACGCCGATACCGTTTCTACAGCTACGGCGATGCGATGTTGATCCGAGGGAGAAGCCGATGAGCCTGCCGACTGCCGGATTCGCGTTTCGGGTGCACGCGACCCACGGAAAGGCACGCTGCGGCGAGCTCGTGACGCCCCGGGCAGTCATCGAGACTCCCGCATTCATGCCCGTGGGGACCCAGGCCACCGTGAAAGGGCTCACTCCGGACGAGGTCGCGTCCACGGGCGCCCGGATCATACTGGCCAATACGTATCACCTGTGGCTGCGGCCGGGCGTCGAAACGATCGCGGCTCACGGAGGGGTGGTCGGTTTTATGAAGTGGCCGTATGCGCTCTTGACCGACAGCGGAGGCTACCAGGTGTTTTCGCTCGCGAAGCACCGGACCATCGACGATGATGGCATCACGTTCCGCTCGCATCTCGATGGAACTCCGCATCGTCTGACCCCGGAAAAGGCAATGCGCGTGCAGGCGCTGCTCGGGTCCGACATTGCGATGGTGCTGGACGAGTGTCCGCCTGGGGGAGCGCCCCGCGAGGCGATGGAAAGAGCGATCGCGCGAACCACGGCATGGGCAGCTCGTTGTCTGCGAACCGAGCCCACCGAGGGTCAGGCTCGGTTTGGCATCGTGCAAGGAGGCACCGACTTGGATCTGAGGCTGTCGCATCTCGAAACCATTGCCGCGATGCCCTTCGACGGTGTGGCGCTTGGAGGTTTCTCGGTCGGCGAGCCGCCCGATCAGATGCATGCGCTCGTCGACGAAATCGCCCCCGCCATGCCATCCGACCGTCCTCGGTATCTGATGGGAGTCGGCACACCAGCCGATCTGCTGCGCGCCCTCTCGAGCGGGATCGATCTCTTCGATTGCGTGCTCCCGACGCGCAATGCACGCAACGGACAAGCGCTCACGTGGGGCGGCCGGGTCAACCTAAGGCAAGCGAAGCACCGTGATGATCAGAGCGCCTTGGACCCTCGTTGCGACTGCTCCGTTTGCGTCACGTTTTGCCGCGGCTATCTGCGGCACCTTTTCAAGGCGGACGAGATGCTGGGGCCGCGCCTTCTCTCGTTGCACAACCTCCACTTCTACGGAGCGTTGATGCGAAAAGCGCGTGAAATGATTCGAGTCGGTCGGCTCGATACGTGGGTCGAGTCCACGTTGAGCCAGATGCAGGATCTCGACGAAGTCGGCAGCGGGGACGCGTGAGCGCGACGCAGCCTGGAATCGATTGACGACATTCTGAGCGCGGGGTATGGGCGAACCTTCAGCGGTCGACCGAGCGGCCAGAAGGTAGAGGCATGACACAGATCAAACGCGCATTGATATCGGTCTCCGACAAGACGGGCGTGGTCGAGTTTGCCAAGGGGCTCTCCGGCGCGGGCGTGGAGATCCTTTCGACCGGCGGCACGGCCCGAGCGCTCCGCGACGCCGGAGTGAGCGTGGTGGACGTTTCCGAGTACACCCAGTCGCCGGAGATCATGGACGGCCGGGTCAAGACGCTGCATCCGCGGGTTCATGGTGGAATTCTCATGCGCGACGACGATGAGGACCGAGCTGCGCTCCAAGGAATCGGAGGCAAGCCCATCGATCTCGTATGCGTCAACCTCTACCCCTTCGAGCAAACGGTGTCGCGAGGCGCGTCCCACGCCGAAACGATCGAGAACATCGACATTGGCGGACCTTCCATGGTCCGAAGCGCTGCAAAGAATCAGGCGCGAGTCACCGTCGTGACGGAACCGAGCGACTACGACGAGGTTTTGGCCGCGGTGCGAAGCGGCGATGGTCCCAATGCTGCGCTGCGCGAGCGTCTGGCCGCCAAAGCGTTTGCGCATACCGCCGCATACGACGGAGCGATCGCAGCATATCTGACCTCTCGTGAAGGCGACTCCAAGTTCCCCGGAGCGCTCACGTTGACCTTCACCAAGGCCTACGACGTTCGATATGGCGAAAACCCGCACCAACAGGGTGCGTTCTACGTCGAGCGCAACGCGCCTGCCGGAAGCCTCGCCCTCGCAGAATCGCTCGGCGCAGGCGGCAAGGAGCTGTCATTCAACAACCTGGTCGACGTGGATGCGACGCTCGAAGCCGTGCGCGAGTTCGACGAGCCAGCCGCCGTCGTGGTCAAGCATACCAATCCCTGTGGGGTCGCGACGGCATCGACGCTCGAGCAAGCATATCGGCTCGCCCGCGAGGCCGATGCACAGAGCGCGTTTGGCGGCATCGTCGCCTTGAACCGCGAGGTCGATGAAGCCACCGCCGAGGCGGTCGGCGAAACGTTCATCGAATGCATCATCGCGCCGGGCTTCGCGCCAGCAGCGCTCGAGCGGCTGCGCAAGAAGAAGAACCTTCGCATTCTCGCCACGGGAGCCTGGCTGCCTACCGATCATGCTGCCCTTCAGCTCAAGCGCGTCGGTGGCGGGCTTGTCGTTCAGGACCGTGATGCAACGGGGCCGAGCGAGGTCCGCAGGGGCAAGGTCGTGACGAAGCGCCAACCGAGCGACGACGAGATGCAGGCGCTCGACTTCGCATGGCGCGTTTGCAAGCACGTGAAGTCCAACGCCATCGTCTTCGCCAAACCGAGCCGCACGGTTGGCGTCGGCGCGGGACAGATGGCGAGAGTGACCTCCGTCGGTATCGCCGCGCAGAAGGCCGGTGAGCTCTCGAAGGGAGCGGTGATGGCATCCGATGCGTTCTTCCCATTCCCTGATGGAATCGAGGCGGCCGCCCGTGTGGGAATCACCGCCGTCGTGCAGCCCGGGGGCTCCAAGGGAGACGACGCGGTCATCGCCGCTGCCGACGCGGCCGGCATGGCGATGGTATTCACGGGCGTTCGCCACTTCCGGCACTGACATGCGTGTTCTGATCGTTGGCGGCGGAGCTCGCGAGCACGCGTTGGCGTGGCGACTGCGCCAAGATCCAGAGGTCGAGATCGTCGGAGCGCCGGGCAACGCCGGAATCGCGGCCCTGGGCCGGACCGTATCGATCGATCCAACCGACGCCGATCGAGTCGTGGAGCTCGCCAGGGCGGAATCGGCGGATTTGGTCGTGGTCGGCCCGGAGGCTCCATTGGTGGCGGGGGTCGTGGATGCGCTGCGCAACGACGGGATCGACGCCTTCGGTCCGGATCGGGAAGCCGCTCGACTCGAAGGCTCGAAGATCTTTTCCAAGGAATTCATGGCTCGTCACGGTGTTCCAACCGCGGGCTTTGCAGTCTTCGACGATCCGGACGCTGCCACGAGATACATCGCGGACGCCAATCGGCCGTTGGTGGTGAAGGCGGATGGGCTCGCCGCGGGCAAGGGCGTCATCGTCGCAAGAGACGCGCAAGAAGCCCTCGCTGGCGTCGATCAGATCATGCGTGCGCGCGCGTTCGGGGAGGCGGGCGCTCGCGTGGTGATCGAAGAGTGCCTGGTCGGGGAGGAGGTCAGCTACCACGTGGTCTCGGACGGGGAGCGATTCGTGCCGCTGGCGCCCGCTCAAGATCACAAACGCGCCTTCGATGGGGACGAGGGTCCGAACACCGGGGGCATGGGCGCGTACTCGCCGCCGCCGGTCGTGACCGCGGAGGTCGAGCAGAAGATCCTCGACCGAGTCATCGAGCCCACGTTGCGTGGTATGGCAGCCGAGGGCCGGCCGTTTCGAGGCGCTTTGTTCGTCGGGCTGATGATCGTCGAGGGCGAGCCGCTGGTCTTGGAATACAACACGCGGTTTGGAGATCCCGAGTGTCAGACTTTGATGACCCGTTGGAAGGGCTCGATCCTGCCGCTGATCCAAGGCTCGGCGCGAGGCGATTTCGGGAGCCTAGAGCCAGCATGGGAAGCGCCTGCCTCGCTTTGTGTGGTGCTCGCATCGGGGGGCTACCCTGGAAGCTACGAGAAGGGGAAGGTCATCACCGGTCTCGGCTCGGTGTCCGACCTTCCGCAGGTGATGGTCTTTCACGCAGGCACGGCAATCGATGGCGATAGGGTGGTCACCTCGGGAGGTCGGGTGCTGTCGGTCACGGCCACGGGCCAGACCATCGACGAGGCAGCCGAGCGGGCCTACGAGGCGGCTGACCGCATCGAATTCGAGGGCAAGCAGCTTCGCCGCGACATCGGCTGGAGGGCCCGAACGCGCTGATGGAAGACCTCGAGGAGCTCGTCGAGATCCTGAAACGGGGCGGGGTGATCGCCTGCCCCACCGAAACCTGGGTCGGGCTGTTGGCGGACGCGCGAAACGAGCAGGCGATCGAACGGGTTGCGGCGCTCAAGGGGCGGCCGGCCGACATGCCGATCGCCTTGCTCTTGCCCGATCGGTCTGCCGTTGCGGAGGTGGCCTTCGAGCCCTCGCCGCGCGCACGGGCGTTGATGGAGGCGCATTGGCCGGGGCCGCTCACCATTCTGCTCCGAGCCAAGCCCGGTCTGAGCCCGTGGCTGGTGCGCGAAGGGAAGGTGGGGGTGCGAGTGCCGGGGCCGAGCCCTGCCGCCGAGCTGACTCGGGCGTTCGGCCACGCCCTGACCGCCACCAGCGCCAACCTCGCCGGCGAGCCTCCGCTGCGGAACGTGAGCGAGCTGCCTCCGAGCCTGGCCCGAGGCGTGGACGCGGCCGTGCCAGGCACCTCGCCGGGTGGAGCGGCCTCGACCCTGCTCGACTCGACGACCACGCCGATGACGATCCTTCGCGTCGGCGCCGCGAAGATCGAGCCAGCTGCTCTTTGACAGGGGCAGCCCTGCTGCGTCACTCTTGCGGCTGGGAGGACTGATGGCGCTGATCGAAACCGAGGAAGCCGCGCGTCGCTTGGCGCGCGCGATCTCCAGTGACCTTGCTCTCTACAACGAGGACAAGATCGCGGAAGGGGTTCGAAACGACAATCTATTCGAGGTGATGGCGGAGGAAATTCAAGAGGGCCGTGACCTATACGACAGCCGCGTGGCGCCTCACCTGATGGATCGGAACCTCTATGACCGTGCCATCGTCGACCTCCTCGTGCGCTCGAAGGCGCATGTTCAATCGCCCATGTGGTAGGCGTTCTTTCCCAATGACGTATGCGCGCGTGCGGCTGGCGGCGATGGCTGCCTGGCTTCTCGTGGCTTTCATCGGCTGCGATGGCGGCGCCGTGGACGACGGCGGCACCGGCGGCTCGTCCGGGTCCGATGGGGCCAATGGCGCGCTCGTCGCCCAAAGTCCAGGCTTGTGGGAGGGGGACTCTCCCGGCGTCGAGGTTTGTTTCTTCGTCAGCGAAGATCGACGCCGCTTGACGGCGAGCTCCCAATGCGACGTTTTCGACGCGGGCGGCGATGGGCAGGCTTACGACCTACGGGTCGACATGGTCGGAACCGACGAAACGGGACAACCGTGCGGCTTCGAGCTGTCATTCGGGGCAGATGTCCCCATCGACCCGGCGACCGGCGTCTTCCGTGTGTCCGGGATCGAAGCGCCGGATGGGCAGACCCAGCTTTCGTTTTCGGGACAGATTCGAGGGGCATGGGCCTCCGGCGCGGCGCAGTCGGAACGCAACGGTTCCTCCTGTCGGGTAGGATGGGCGGCAACCAAGTCTTCAGAGTGCGACGACGCCGCGATCGATGTCTGCTTCGCGCTGCAACAGTGCTGCCGAAGCATTTTGGTCAATCCGGTCTTCTTCCAGTCGTGCAATGCGGTCGTGCTTCAGTGCAATCGAGCTGCGTGTCAGGACCTTCTCGACGGCTATCCACGATGCAGGGAGCGTGAATCCGAGGTCGAGCCCAACGAGACCTCAGCTCTCGCGCAGTGACTCGAGCGCCCGCCTGAAGTCCTCCGGCGGCTCGGTCTCGAAGCGCATGGGTCTTCCATCGATGGGATGATCGAAGGCGAGGAGCGTCGCGTGGAGCGCCTGCCGGCCGAGCTCCTGAGACACCCGGCGGAGCTTCGGGTCGCCGATGGATTTTCCATAGAGCGCATCACCCAAGACCGGATGGCCGTGGTCAGCGAGGTGGACCCGAATCTGGTGCGTGCGCCCGGTCTGTAGAGTGCAGCGAACGAGGGCACTTCCATGCAAAAGCTCGACGGTTTCGAGATGTGTTACAGCGCGGCGACCCCGATCCCGTTTCGAGGTGAACTTCTTTCGGTGCGTGGGATGGCGCCCATGCAGCGTGTCGTAGGTGACGGAGCGGGGCGGCCGGCCGCACACGATCGCTAGGTAAGCGCGCTCCAGGCGGTGCTCCTGAAACATCTCCACGAGGCGCTCGTGAGCGAGCGGATTCTTGGCGACCACCATGACGCCGCTGGTGTCCTTGTCGAGGCGATGCACGATGCCGGGACGCAGCGGGTCGGCGCCGCCGTGAACCTTCGCGTGGTACAGGAGCGCGTTGACTAGAGTCCCTTCCGGATGGCCTGGCGCAGGGTGGACGACTAGGCCGGCGGGCTTGTCGAGCACGATCAGATGCTCGTCTTCGAAAAGGACCTCAAGCGGAATGTCCTGCGGCTCGGCGCTCATCTGCTCCGGTGGCGCTGGATGGATCCAGACCTCGCTACCCGCAAGGGCCTTGGTTTTTCTCGACGCCACCTCTCCGTTTTGCTCGACCCGGCCTTGGTCGATCCACCTCTGCAGCGCGCTGCGTGAAAACTCGGGGCATAGACGGGCTAGCACCCGGTCGAGCCGCTCTCCGGCGTCGTCTTCGGAGAGCGTGATCACCTTCGGCGACGGCGCCGATTCCTGCATGGCCTACTTCAGCTTCTTGATGAGCTGATGGGCATTGGTCTGCATGTCGATGTTGCGAAACACGCAGATGCCCAGCTCGGGCTTGAGGGCATTGCAATGGTCCGCGATCATCGCGATGGCGGCCTCATCATAGCGTGACCGATGACCCGCGGGGCCGGGCAGCCGGATGTAGATCATCGGAGCTTCGGGTGGGGGCTCGTCCGTGAGGGGATCGTAGGCTGCGATCGCAGAGCGGTCCCCGCAGGCGGCGACGATGTCGACGGGCTTCCAGGCGTCCAAATCGAATACCACCGGGGGCATCTTCTCCGGCAGAAAACCTAGAAAAGACCGAAGAGCCGAGCGATTCGCCTTGCCGTGCTTGAAGGTTTCGTCAGCGGCGAACACCACCGCTTTGGCTTTGAGGTCAGCGGCCAGCTTCGCGACCGCATCGCACGTGGCCTTGTTCTCTTTGGTGCGGCGAAACCCCGATTCGCTCACGGATTTCGGTGCGACGACCGTGAATAGAAAGTCCTCCGGCGACTCTCGAATCCAGCGCCGGACCGTGCCCGCGCCTGGAATCGCGATCTCCGTATCCGAGATTTCCACCGCATCGAACTCCCGCCAATATCGGCTTACCGGCACGGGGAAACCGGAGCACGCGACCACAAACATCGCCGCGAAGTATACCGGTTTCCCATGGGAAAGCTCGGAGATCCCCTCGCGTCGACGGGAATTCCTGGATTGCGCGGTGCCTCTGATAGCATCGGGGTCGTGTCTGACTTCGGCTTCGACGGCTATGCGCTCGACAGTAGAGATGCAGCGGGAGACCTGCATCCACTGGAGATTGCACGCGATCTGATCGCGGCGGGCAAACCTCGTTCGGCGCTCGAGGTCCTGGGCCTCCACTTCGAAACCCACGTCGACGATCTGGAATACCTGCTGCTTTGCGCAGCGGCCTGGCGGGACGCCGGTGATACGCTGCGTGCGCAGCAGGCTCTGCTCGGGGCGGCTCGAGTTGCGCCCACCGACCCGCGCCCGCTGCGCTCGTTGAGCGAGCTGCTCGAGGAGCGCGGGGAGCGTCAAAAGGCCGAGCGCATCCTGGCCAAGGCCCGCGCGCTCGAGCTCCGTGCCACGGATGAAAGCGAGCCTGACGAGCCCGATCCCGATGGCGAAGAGGATTTGATTGCGGCCGCGGAGCGTCGCGAGCGGGGCAACCGGCTCGGTACCAGCCCACGACACGTTTCGCTTGCCGTGGTGGGCCTGGGCGTGTTCGCGCTGCTGATCGCGGGCATCTCTCTTTTGGCCGAAGCCGGAGCGGGGCGGGACCCGAACGAGCCGAAGTCTTCCCACGAGCAAAAGGCCCCCGCGCCGCTTGCTGCCGATCCTTCGAAGCAGACCGAGCCCGCCGTGACCACGTCGATCCCGCAGGTCGCCGACGCCACCGCGGACGCCGTTGCGGCCGTGATGGCAATCGAGTTGCCGACGGCTCCACTCGAGCCGCTTTCGGCGTCGGCGCCGGCTCACGCCGAGCGCAACGCCGATGCGGTGCCGTCAGCCGCGCGGCGCCGTCCCAAGCCCACGGCTTCTCCCCGCTCCGAAACGACGGCGGTGAGCCAGAAGAAGGCGCCTCCGCCCGAGACGGCGCCAGAGGCGGAGCCTGCTGCCGCGCGTGTGTCGCTCGATTCCTCCGATACCGCGCGGCTGACCGAGCACGCCGACACGCTCTACGCACAAGGTCAAACCGCACTCGCCGCGAGCTACTATCGCCGCGCCCTCGAGATCGACGCCGACTACGCGCCCGCCTTGGTCGGCATGGGTCGCGGGATCTTGCGCGCCGAGAAATATGATGAAGCCATGAGCAATGCGACCCGTGCGCTCCAACTGGCCCGCGGTGTAGATGCACGGCCCGGGCTCGAGGCCGAAGCCATTTATCAGATGGGACGCGTACATCTCGAGCGGGGCGATCGTGATGCGGCGCGGCAGTTGCTGCGTCAGTCCGTCTCTCTGACCGGTGCGCCTGCCGAGGCGTGGTTCTATTTGGGGGAAGCGCTCGCTAGCGACAATTCCCCGGCCGCGCGACGTGCCTACGAGAGGTATTTGGAGCTCGAGACGAGCGGACCTTTGGCAGACCGGGCCCGCCGAGCAATTCAGTAGTATGCTCCGCCGATGGCGAGTAAACAGAGCGAGCAGCGCCAAGCTAGAAAGGAGCGGGCCAAGGCCGCGAAAGAAGCGAGGCGCATGGCAGAGGCGCGGGCGCGGCGCCGCAGGCAGATCCAGCTCCGGTGGTCGGCTGCGGTCGCGGTTCTGACGCTGGCGGTTGCCGCGGTTTGTTATTGGGTTCTCGACAACCGCCAGCTGATGGGCGCGACGCTTCTCATCGGCGGGGTCTTGTTCCTCGTGCTTGCGCTCGGCACGTTGGCGTCCGGCGTGCAGCCGCGTGATCGCACGCGCGCGGGGTCGATCGACTACGGCAAGCGCAACTAGAGCGGCGCCGATGGACGAAGCACAGTCAGAGCGCTGGGAGGCAGCCGAGGAGGGCATGGAGCTTCTTCACGCCGGCCAGGTGGACGAGGCGATCGACGAGCTTCTTCGCGTCGTGCACGAGGACCCGCAAAACGAATACGCGTACCACTTTCTCGGGCACGCGTATTTCGAGAAGCAAGCTTTTCGAGAAGCGCTGAAGAGCTACGTCGAAGCATTGAAGCTCGCACCGGAATACGTCGGCGCCATGGTGGGTGCCGGGCAGACCCTCCGCATGATGGGGGAGTACGACCGCGCGATTCGTATGGGCAAACGGGTTTTGCAAGAGCACGAGAACGACCCCGATGCTTTGTTTCTCGTGGGTGCCGCACACTTTCAAAAAGGCGAAAACCAAGCGGCGAAGCATCATCTCGAGCGATTCTTGGAGACCAATCCCGAGCTCGAAGTCGCCTTGGAGGTCGAGGGCATGCTGCAAGCCATCCGCGGCGAGGTCTTGCTTTTCCCAGGCGCAGAGGACACGGTAGAGAGCTGAGCAGGAGGTACCGGTGAGCGCCGATCCGGCGAAGAAGCTGGCAGCCGACAGGCAGCCGGACCAAGACAAAGATCGCATTCGCGAGGAAGCGGCTCGTTGGCGCGCGGGGCAGGTGCAAAAGGCCGTGGCTCGTCAGCCTTTGCGCAAGGAGCGGTTCGTCACCCACAGCGACATGGAGGTGCCCGACCTGTTGACGCCGGCCGACCTGGAGATCGACTACGAGCGCGAGCTGGGCTTTCCAGGTCAGTTTCCGTACACGCGCGGCGTTCAACCCACCATGTATCAGGGCCGCCTGTGGACGATGCGGATGTTCGCGGGGTTTGGTACGCCGCGTCAGACGAATGAGCGCTTCCGCTACCTGCTCGATCAAGGTCAGACCGGGCTGTCGACCGCCTTCGATTTTCCGACGTTGATGGGTTACGACAGCGATTCCCCGCGCTCGCTCGGCGAGGTGGGAATGGTCGGCGTTGCGGTCGATACGCTGCGCGACATGGAGGTTCTGTTCGACCAGATCCCGCTCGATAAGGTCACGACCTCGATGACCATCAACGGCCCGGCTGCGGTGCTGCTCGGTTTCTACATCGCGCTGGCTGACAAGCGAGGCATTCCCCGCGACAAGATCGGCGGCACGGTTCAGAACGACTGTCTCAAGGAGTTCATCGCGCAGCATGCCTGGGTCGTTCCTCCGCGTCCCGCCATGCGAATCGTCACCGACTCGATCGAGTTCTGCGCAAACGAGGTGCCACGCTGGAACAGCGTCAGCATCAGCGGCTACCACATTCGCGAGGCGGGAGCGACGGCGGCGCAAGAGCTCGCCTTCACCATCGCCGACGGGCTGGAGTACGTGAAGTGGGGAGTCGACCGGGGCTTGAACGTCGATCAGTTCGCGCCGCGGCTTTCCTTCTTTTTCGACGTCCACAGTGACTTCTTCGAAGAGATTGCGAAGTTCCGTGCGGCTCGCCGGATGTGGGCGCGTCTCATGAAGGAGCGGTTCGATCCGGCGGACCCGCGCTCGTTGATGCTGCGTACCCACGCGCAGACGGCCGGGGTATCGCTGACGGCTCAGCAACCTTACAACAACGTGGCGCGCGTCGCGTTGCAAGCGCTTGCCGCCGTGTTGGGCGGCACGCAATCGCTCCATACGAACAGCCTCGATGAAACCTATGCTCTACCCACCGAGGAAGCCGTGACGCTGGCCCTGCGCACGCAGCAAATCATCGCCGAAGAGTCTGGTGTGGCCAACACGATCGATCCGCTGGCGGGAAGTTACTTCGTCGAGTCGATGACCAATCGTATCGAAGAGGATGCCATGGAGTATCTGCGCAAGATCGACGAGCTTGGCGGCATGGTGGAAGCCGTCGAGCGCGGATACCCCCAGCGGGAGATCGCCGCTTCGGCATATCGGCTCCAGCAACAGATCGAGAGCGGCGAAAAGACGATCGTCGGTGTCAACAAGTATGAGCAGACCGATCAGCCGGAGATTCCGATGCTGCGCATCGACGAGTCGATTCAAAAGGAGCAGATCGAGAATCTGGCCAAGGTCAAAGCCGAGCGCGACGATGCCGCGGTCTCGAGGTCGCTGGCGGCCGTCGCGGAGGCCTGCCGCTCGGACCGCAACGTCATGCCTTCAATCATCGACGCTGCCAGGGCCTACTGCACCGAACAAGAAATCTGCGACGTCTTTCGGCAGGTCTTCGGTCAGCACCAAGACCGGCCCGAGTTCTGAGCCGAGGCCGGCTCCGCTTTCGACATGGCCCGCTCAGGGTCCGGTCATTTGCAGCCACATGGCTGCAAGCATCGCTGCGACCAGGATTGCCAGCCCGACCGTGCCGATGATGTCCTCGGCGCGCTTGCGGCGGTGGCGGTCCTCCAGCCAGCCCGGGCTCATGGCGTCGTGCGCTGCGCTCTCCGACGGCAAGGGTGCGGGCGGAGGCATGGGCCTTTGGAGCAGTGGCTCGGGAAGTGCAGGCGCGGGGTTGGTCACGTCGCTCCACTGTTCATGTCGCGAGCCCACGCCGCGGACAACGCGACCGCTCTCGTTCGCCCCCGTCCGCTCGGTGGAACCGCGCACGACCACGGTCGAAGCATTCCGTCGGGCCTTCTTTCGAAAGTGGCTGGGGCGCCGCCGCGTCTTTCCGAGGGAATCCGGGTCTTCGTCGGGGTGCGGCACGGGGTTCTTTCCTTCTGCCCCCCCTCGGGTTCTCTTTCGAGTATACCGCTCAATTGTTCAGTGTCATCGCGTAGCTCGACTTTTGGCGAGGACACTTACAATTCGGCCATGAGCTGGTCCCACGCGGTAGAAGAGATCGACGGCGACTATGACGGCCGGTTGGTGTTTACCTGCGAGCACGCGTCGGCTGCGCTTCCCGAGCCTTGGAGGTGGCCCGAGGAAGATCGTTGGCTCGTCGATACGCACTGGGCGAGCGACATCGGCGCCGCAGCATTCACCCGACGGGTGGCTCGCTTGATGAACGCACCTGCCATCCTCTCCCGATTCTCGAGGCTCTTGATCGATCCCAATCGCCCGCTCGACGCAGACACACTTTTCCGCACGAATGCGGACGGCAAGAAAGTTCATCTGAACGAAGCGCTCCTCGATGCGGAGCGCCAGCGTCGTATCGATCGATTCTACCACCCCTACCATTCGGCCGTCCGCGCGATGGTCGCGCGCAGCCGCGGTGACACCGTGTTTTCCATCCACACCTTCACCGACAACTATGAAGGTGATGCGCGGGTTTTGGAGCTCGGGGTTTTATTCGACGACGACGAAGAGCCCGCGTATCAGTTGATACGCCATTTGGAGGGCGCGGGCTTTCATGTGCTGGCGAACGAACCATGGTCGGGCAAGGACGGGCTCGCCTACTCGCCGGTGCGGCATGCGCGCGAATTCGGGCGCTGTGCCCTCGAGATCGAAGCCCGCCAAGATTTGATCGTCGACGACGCATTTGCCGCTCGCCTTGCGGCGGCGCTGGCCGCATTCTTCTCGTAAGCTTCGTAGATGCGGCGGTCACGCTCCGAGCGAACAGGGATTTCGTACGTCTCCAGCGGAAATGCGGATGCGCCCCTGGTCTTGTGCCTTTACGGGTTTCCCGACATTCCGCGGACTTGGGAGCCGCTCAGCAGGGACCTTTGCAACGCGGGGTATCGAGCCGTGAGCCCATGGCTTCCCGGCTATGCACCCTCGTCGCTCGAGGGCCCCTTCGACGTGCCCACCCTGGCCCAAAAGATCCTCGCGCTCGCCGACGAGCTGTCGCCATCGGAGCCAATCCGTATCGTCGGCCACGATTGGGGCGCGGTCATCGCGAGCTTCGCTTCTGCGCTGAGCCCTGCCCGCGTCCGCGCCGCCGCCATGCTGGCTGTTCCACATCTGCTGGCCTTCGAAGCCAATCTAGAGAAGCACCCGCGACAGCTGGGCAGAAGCGCGTACATGGCCCTGTTCCAAATACCCATGGTCTCCGACCTCGTCGTGCGCTGGCGGAGCTTCCGGTTCATTCGACGTCTTTGGAGGACTTGGTCGCCGGGATTCGATCCGGGCTCGAGCTACTTCGAAGAGCTCGAGCTCTGCTTGCGGTCGAGCATGCCGGCGCCGCTCCAGTACTACCGGGCTCTCGCTTCCCCCAAAGTCATCCGCACGCTACGTCGGACGCTTGAAGCCGGACCGACCGTCGTCCCCACGCTCTATCTTCACGGCGAACGAGACGGCTGTATCGGCCCGGAAATGACCGAGGGCCAAGAGAAGCACTTCAGCGCACTATTCGAGACGTTGACCCTCGCGGAAGCGGGCCATTTCCTGCACCTAGAGCGCCCGACCGAGGTGAACGAGGCAATCCTCCGCTGGTTCGAAACCCACTGATCCAGTCGGCGCTTCGCGACTCAACCCCGGAGAACGGGTCGCGACGGGCGTAAGGACCGGGCTCAGAAAAACACGACACGAGGTTCCACGGAACGCGGCGGCTTAGGCGCTAGCGTGGGGGCGGCGGGGTGGGGATGAGGGGCCCGTGTTCCGACATTGCGGCTGCGCTTCAGTCGCATGATCACAAAGCGTCACTGCGCGAGAGGTAATCGCGTAGCGCGAACCCGCAATCCCCACCCCGCCTCCCCCAC
>Ga0209536_100004986_pt1 | contig 20829 bp, 20 predicted proteins | sample DeeMarSeWOR28_12_FD_187461 | JGI IMG/M metagenome (GOLD analysis project Ga0209536, IMG submission 187461) | Marine sediment microbial communities from White Oak River estuary, North Carolina - WOR-2-8_12 (SPAdes) (version 2) | ecosystem: Environmental > Aquatic > Marine > Intertidal zone >... | reverse complement strand
ATAACTGATAAATAACCACAAATTTTATTGAATTATAAGAATATTTATATAAGTGTTCCAAATTACAAATAGTGTCTAACTTCAATAGATATTGAAGATAAATCCAATTTTTTTCTTGCATTGGTTTTTTTTATGCATTAGATTTAAATTAATTAACATCTTATCCCATTTTTTTGCCCGATATAAATAAGGAGTTATTCGATGAAAACAGTCACGAAAAAAGATGTGGCGAAGCGAACGGCGAAGGCATTAAACGAAAAGATATATACGACCGAGAAATTTGTTGATGCTATCTTTACTGTTTTGCGGGAAATTTTATCCGAAGCAAATCCTGAGATCAGAATAGAGATCAGGGATTTCGGTGTATTTGAGGTTAAAAAAACAAAACCAAAACCCAAGGCACGTAATCCAAGATCAGGCGAAATTATTTATGTACCGGCACGGCGTAAAACACATTTTAAAGCGGGCAAACTTTTGAAAGATGTGTTAAAGGTACCCCTTCCGGAGAAGGAATCCTGAACAAGCATTCTTCTCTTTCCTGAAGAGAAGCATCATTTTAAATAGATATGATTTTAAAAAGGACATTGAATTGATGTCCTTTTTTTTTGTATTTAAAAATTATTAGGATGTCGATTAGTAGAGACGTTGCATGTCGAAGATCCCGGTTTATAGGGACAGTGTCTCTACAAAATGAAACGATTTTTTTGCTAAATGGATCAATAAATATTCCAATAAATTGATTTACATCATTCAAATTTCTTAATTTTTACACATTATATAAACTCAGTGTTCTCTGCGGTTTTTTTTAACGCTATTATGAACTTTAAAGGGATAGGGAATGAAAAAGTTAAAGATTGCCTTAGCTGGAGTTGGCGGTATTTCACAAATTGTGAGAATCCCAACCTTGAAAAAATTAGAGGATGTAGATCTTGTCGCAATATGTGATGTGGATGAAGCAAAGGTAAGTTTTATTGCTGATAAATATGATATACCACATGCCTATTTTGATTTTCAGAATCTCTTGAGCAAAGAAGAACTGGATGGAATATTTATTTGCACGCCAAATAACTTTCATTATCCGATGGCCCTTGCATCGATTGATAAAGGAATACCTACCCTTGTGGAAAGACCGGTAGCATTAAACTCGGTTCAGGCTCAGCGATTGCTAGAAAAAACAAAAAGCAAGGATACGCATCTCGTTGTGGGTATGAATTATCGATTCAGAGAAGATGCAATGATATTAAAAGAGTTTATGCAGAAGGGCGAGATTGGAAAACCATTTTATGTCAAAACGGGATGGTTAAGACACTGGAGCAGACCAAATTTACAGCAATGGTTAACTGATTCCAAAATATCAGGCGGTGGTGTTATTATGGATTTGGGGATTCAATTATTGGATTTGTCGCTATGGTTACTGGGTAGTCCAAAAGTGAAAAATGTTCGTGCATATAGCTATAATCTTTTTAATGAGGGTGATGTTGAGGATTCAGCGTTGGTTGTCATTCAAACAGAAAACGATGAAGCGATCACTGTTGAGGTATCCTGGAGAATGCATCTGGAAAAGGATCTGAACTATACTCATATTTTTGGAAAAGAAGGTAGCGCATTTATGAATCCTTTGCGGCTATATAAGGAACTACATGGCAGTCTTGTAAATGTGACACCGGTTGATTTGGAGTCAAATGTTGATGTCTTCAAGAGATCGTTTCATAATGAAATTCTAAATTTTATTAATGTTTTAAAGGGTGACGAAGAACCGGTAACGCCGATTGAGGATGGCGTTTATATAATGAAGATTTTAGACGCAATCTATCAGTCAGCTCAAAGTGGCCGTCAAATTGACCTCACTGACTAATATTGATGGCCGTGACATTCGTGATATTTGTTTATCTTCTGCATTATTTATATTCTCCTATGCACCAAGTCCTTTTGGTTTTTTTATCTATGTTGCCTTTATCCCTCAATTATATCTATATCAAAGAAACAAGCCTGCTAAATCTACACTCTATGGTTATCTCATCGGATTAATTGTAAACGCAGGTGTTCTCTACTGGTTGTTGTTATATGCCGGAAGCGGATTTTCCATTATTGTACTTTTAAATGCGTTACAATTTGCGATTTTTGGGGGATTATTATCTATAATCTTCCATTCTCAAAAAAAGATGTATCTTATTGCATTTCCATTACTTTGGACATTTTTAGAATATATCCGTCAATTCGGGGATCTTGCATTCAGCTGGCTTAACGTGGCCTTAACTCAAACTTATTACCTCTATCTCATCCAGTTTCTCGATCTCACCGGTCAATCCGGTCTTGTTTTGTGGATATGTCTGATAAATGTCACGATATATCTTATCATAATACTCAGGAGAAATCTCTTCACTTCTATTAGAATTAGCATTTTGCTATTATTCATTTTTATTGTACCCCTACTATACGGGGCTTATCGACTTTCTGAACAACCTGCCAGAAATGGAATTTCGATCGCCTATGTGCAGCCAAATATCGATCTCGCTCAAAAATGGGATAAAAAATCACAACATGAAAATCTGCAATCTCTCATCACATTGACTGATAGTATCTTAGTGTCAGATCCTGATCTCGTGGTCTGGCCGGAGACTGCAGTCCCATATTATCTCGGAGATCATCTCGGTGACCTTGCAGCACTGCAATCGCATTCTGAATTTTATAATTATTATCTTCTCACCGGTGTAATTGATTACTCGATTAAAAATGATCTTAAAATGAAGCATAATGCCGCCTATTTTTTTGCACCGGAAGGTTCAAGTTACAAAGTATATCGGAAATTACTTCTTGTACCCGGTGAGGAAACATTTCCACTCTATAAATACTTACCTGGTTGGATATCAAGATTTGAAAATGAACCTCTAGAACCCGGAAAAGAACCAGTTTTATTCAGGATGAAACTTATACCCTACCTAGTGCAGTATAAGGAAGGAGATTGGCAGATTACCGGCAGATCATATGATGAAGAATCAATAAAGATTGCATGTGTTATATGTTATGAATCTGTCTTTCCAAATATTGTTCAGAGATTTTATAATAGAGAATGTGATTTATTAATCATTATAACAAACGATGCATGGTTTGATTTTACCTCTCAACCATTCCAGCATCTGCAGGTTGCTGTGTTTCGGGCGATTGAACAACGTACTTCTGTTGTCAGGTGCGCGAATACGGGTGTTTCTACCTTTATAGATCCTTATGGTAGAAAATATCTCGAGTCATCGCTATTTACCAAAACTTCCGCACAAAAGGTTTTACCGGTTAATAATCATAAAACCTTTTATTCAAGATATGGAGATTTTGTCGGCATTATTAGTGGTATCTTTCTGTTTTCTTTTTTAATTTTACAGGTTTTAAACACGAGGTGGAAGATTCTACCAAGCTCCCAGCGGATCAAATAATTATGAGAATTCAGATCGTTTTATTTGTTATCTTTTTTGTCGTATTAAGTGGCAAGAATTATGCTCAAGAAATAAGTAATATAGGTAGGATTGATAGTCTGATTACATCTGTATTGCAGGGACATTTTGATGAACTGAGATCTGAAGGGTATGATTCTCTGGTGATTAATGTTGCTAAGCTGGACTGGGAAAAGGGAAATTATCTGAAAATCCTGATTGGAAACCAGGCTGCCAAAAATTCTTTTAAGGTCTTTCGAAACTATAATGAGTCTTCGTCGTTTCAAGGTTTGGTACTGACGATAGATCAATTTTCAATTAAGATTGAATATTCAAGACCTTATAATAAAGCGTTTTTAGGTAGGAACTATATTGAAAGAAGATTTGATATTAATTTAAATGGTCAGTTTTATTTTATACGAAATGATGAGGTATTAAGACCGATAGATATTGTATCAAAATTTTCGGATGAATTGCTTTATGGAAGTATAGAGGATGTTGAGGATTCGAATTACAGTTTTAGTAAAGGTAGAAGAGAGGATTATACTTTCTGGGAAAAAATTTACGAACCTGTGTTAGTCATAGCGTCGGTGGGTGTTGTTGTTTATCTATTTTTTACGCAGAGAACATGAGAATGAAAAAGGAATTAAAGTGACTAAATATTTTATTACTGTTCTAACTACTATCATTTTGTGGATGGGATGTTCCGGCCGAAGTCCGGAACCAAGCTGGACAGCCGAAGAGTATTTCGAATATGCAAAAGAATTGTATAATGATGAAGATTATTTTGAATCTGCAAATGAATTTACAATAATCATCTTAAGATATGCGGGAAGTTCAGTTGCAGATAGTGCCCAGTATTTTCTAGGCATGTCGCATTATCAGCTTGAGGAGTATATCATTTCAGCTGCAGAATTTTCTAAACTAATTAATAATATGCCGCAGAGCCCTTTGGTGCCGGATGCCCAGTATATGCTGGGGATGAGTTATTATCAAATGTCTCCACGGGCAGCACTTGATCAGGAATATACAAAAAAGGCGTTGAGGGCTTTTCAGATGTATGTCGAGGACCATCCACGCCATTACAGGCGCGATGAGGTAGATAAAAAATTGTTAGAGCTGCGGGAAAAATTGGCTGAAAAAGAGTTCTTAAATGCCGACTTGTACCGGAAAATGTATCGCCTTCGTTCGAGCCTCATTTATTTTGATATTGTTCTAGAACGATATTATGATACATCCTGGGCTGATGATGCAATGGTAGGGAAGGCGTTGGTGCTTATAGAACTGGAAGAATGGGAAGAAGCTCGTGAACTGCTATTGATTTTTAAGGATAAATTTCCTGATTCTGATTTAGAATACACTGTAGAACGCAGTTTACGCAAAGTTTCATCTCAACTGGATGACTAAATCAGAAAATGAAAATTGGATTGTACGGTGGTACCTTTGATCCACCACATAATGCCCACCTCGAGCTGGCAGAATGGGTGCAAAAAGAACTGCAATTAGACTTTGTCTATTTCGTTCCCGCTGCCATTCATGCTTTTAAAAATAATGTTGACCTTTCTCCCCCTCAAGTAAGACTGCAACTGGTGGAAAATGCCATCAAAGGTCATAAAAAACTTAGAGTTAGTTGTATCGAACTGGACAGACCGGAAACATCTTATACAGTTCACACACTTCAAAAGTTCAAACAGTACGAAAACCTCCCTGACAGCGAATTAGTATATATTATGGGGTTTGACAATCTTGCAGAATTTCACCGCTGGAAACAGCCTGAGGAGATTTTGAAGTTGGCAAAGGTTGTTGTGATTCGGCGATTGATGGAAAAAATGCCGGATATAAGTACAGATATTGATAAAAAGGTGCATTATCTGGATTCACCGATCATCGATATTTCTTCAACGGAGATCAGAAATCAGATAAAAAGGGGAACAGATGTTTCGAATTTAGTGCCAAGACCGGTCCTCAAATTGATCGATGAATATGGATTATATCGTCAACCTACGTAAAGCGATGGCGAGTACACACCCAATAATTCTATTCCAGGCTTTTTTCACCTCGTTTGTATTTTTTTAAAAAATGCGGTAAATTTGCCAAAAATCTCCAAATTTTCGCAAAAAATCGTTAATTTTTTAATAATTTCCCTTATATTGTCGAAATTAACTTTTATCCTCTTTTGGGGTAAGAGACCGGGTTTGGCACTAACTTAGACCTGGCAATATGTGCCCCTTCTCTTTACAAGAGAAGGGGGTGGGGATGAGTTCCTGATAAAACATTAATAGTCACAATTTTTAAAATGAACAAAAAGAACAAACTAAAAATATCGTTAGCCCAAATCAGTTCCAAACTGGCCAATATAGATGCAAATCTGGAGAAGCATCTATCATATATTGATAAAGCCATTGCGGAAAAGGCAGATATTATACTATTTCCGGAATTATCCCTGACTGGCTATTCGGTTAAAGATGCTGTTTTTGACGTAGCGATGGCGAGTGATGATAAGCGACTTGAGCCGTTACTTGAGGCCAGTAAAAAGATAAGTATATGTCTGGGGCTAGTGGAATTGACAAATAATTTTGAAGCAAAAAATACAAACTTGTTTTTAGAAAATGGAAAAATTACAGCCCGGCATAGAAAAGTATATTTACCGACATATGGTGTCTATGAGGAAAAACGTTACTTTACACCGGGAAACCGCTTCCGCGCGTTTGATAGTAAATTTGGCAGATTTGGTATGCTTATCTGTGAGGATTTATGGCACCCTTCATCTACTTCGATTCTCGCACTGGACGGTGCCCTGGCAATATTTGTCAACTCAGCCGGAATTCTTCGTGGTGTTCATCAAATGGACAAACCGGAAAATATTCAAATCTGGGAAAATTTAAATAGAACTTCTGCCCATTTATTCACCAGCTATCTGATATTCTGTAACCGTGTTGGTACAGAAGACGGATTAATGTTTTGGGGAGGGTCTGAAATAATTGATCCACAGGGAAAAGAGGTCGTTAAAGCACCATACTTTGAAGAGAATTTAATCACTGCAGAAATTGACTGGTTAAAACTAAAACACGCGCGGATCCATACAACCTATTTGAGTGACGAACGATTGGATATCATTACCGAAGAATTACAGCGTATTGCAAAAGCAGCGAAAGAGTATTAATATTCTTAAAAGTCTGGGATAAGGAGTCGGTAACTATGTTATATATATTAAGTGCGCCGGATAAAGAAATTACAGCCCTTCAAAATCAATTGAAAGTCGCTGGTTTTACAATTTCAACTTTTGATAGTGTATTCGAGTGCAAAAAAAGAGCTGCGAAAGAGGTTCCAGCCCTGCTTTTGGTGGCTGATAATTTTAAAGAAAAAACCAATACAGATTTGATGAATTCAATTCAAAAAATTGATGAATTAAGGCAAGTGCCGATTATTGCCCTGGTCCTTGATGATAATGAGGATTCAGCTATGGATTTTTTTGATAATGGTGTAGTCGATGTTGTTCGAAAACCAATATATATAAAAGAAGTCGTAGCCAGGATAAATCTGAGAATAAGGGAATCAAAACTTCAACATCATTTTACCTCCAATGAATTTTTCTGGAATGAGGCGCAGGAAAAAGATCAGGGAAAACGTACCGGAATTTTTCGCTTTTATGATGTAAACAATACGGAAATCGGAAATATTATGGTAAAAGACGGTCGTTTTGTCTCCGGCGCCTATGGATCCTTAATTAAAGAAGATGCGTTTCTGCAGCTGGCCTGTAATGAAGAACTCAGATTCGTGTTTGAAGATACGGAAGAAGTACCAGTAGAAAACGTCAATGAGAGTATCACTAATCTTTTAATGGAAGCGGCCAAATTAAATGATGAGATTAAAAAACAGGAAAGTCAGGAACTGGAAGAAGTCAAGGTCCTGGTTATTGATGATAATAGAATTGCCAGAATTATGGCCAGTCGCACAGTTAAGAAAATGGGATATGAGTGCAAAGTAACCGGTCCGCAAGAGATGACCGTTCGATTTATGGCAAACTTTGCACCGCAATTAATCATTCTTGATTATGAAGATGCGGAAAGAATTCTTAATATGCTCTGGCCCAAGCCTAGAACAGAAAATGATGTTGCCGTAATTATTTATTGCGACGAAGATGTTAAAGATATAAATTTCAGTAGTATTGGCAAACATCACATCAGCGCCTCAGCTTATAAAAATAAATTTCATGAAGAGGCCAAAGAGTTATTTGAAAAAGTAAAATTAATTTAGTCAATATGTTAGGAGGCTTGATGGAGATCAAAGAGATACGCCAACTGATTAAACTCGTTGAAAGCGCAGATATTAGTGAAATTGAAATTGAGGAAGAGGGTAGAAAAGTACGAATTTCAAAAAACAGCCAATATACTGCTGAACCCTTCGTTATGAATCCTGCGCAGATGATGCCTTATCCATCACAATCTCCTGCAGTGATGCCTCAGGTAACCCCGGGACAGGAACGTTCCGAGTCCGTCTCAGCTGAAACCGTAGCTGCACCGACTGAAGCAGCGGCAGGTGAGTTTCAAGAAGTACGTTCGCCGATGGTTGGAACCTTCTATCGGGCGCCAGCCCCTGATGCAGATCCGTATGTAGAGGTCGGCCAAAATATTACAACTGGTCAGACATTGTGTATTATTGAAGCGATGAAGCTGATGAATGAAATTGAATCTGATTTTGCCGGGAAAATTTCTAAAATAATGGTCGAAAATGCACAACCGGTCGAGTATAATCAGGTTTTATTTCTTATTGAAAAATGATGAATGAAGTTAAAATATAAGTTATTCTTCAGTTATCTGATCCTCATTATATTTATCTCAATTGCTTTATTCCTACTCATTCTACAACTGAAAAGCATTGATCATTTTGTTCAGTCAAGAATTGAACAAGATGTACAGGAAGTTGTCGATCTTTCTCACCAACAGGAAATATTAGAAGACGTATATGCCCAATATTTACTTGTGCTATTGCCCGGTGACTCCAAGGAGAAATACCAGCTTAATCTTGAAGTATCAATAGAGGAGTACTCGCAAAACTGGCAGCAGTATAAAGCAAGAAGAAACATGGTCAGTGAATTTTCTTTTTTCCCTTTCCTGGATTTTATCTTTTACGATATGGTTCTTGATACGACCAGGGAAGGAAGTGACAGACGGGAAAAAGAATCGCTTGAAAATGAATGCGAAAATCATTGGGCAAATGCGGAAAAATTGCTACACAATGTTGCTTCAGATCCCGTCAGTCCGATTCCAGATCTCAAAGCACCGATCACCAATCTGCGTGAAAAACTGATACGTTTAAGCGAACTGATCGGTAGACAAGCTATTTCCAGTGGAGAGAAAATGCGGCAGATGGCTGACGCGATGAATCTTGTCGTTTTGATCATCGTTTTAAGTATGGTCCTTGTCAGTCTTTTAATTGCTTTCCTTGTTGCCAGAATTTTCTCACGTCCCTTAGAGGAGCTTAAAACAGGTGTTGAACAAATTGCCATACAAAATTTTGATGTAAAAATTCGTCACAAACCTGACGACGAAATCGGTGAACTGGCTTCTGCTTTTGAACAGATGACACATCGCCTGAAACAAAATGAGAAATTTAAAAGGGAGATGCTGGGACAGTTTACACACGAAATGAAAAGCCCTCTGGTTGCCATTAATCAGGCGCTTGAACTACTGCAACACTCAATGGGATCGCAATTAACTAAAGATCAAAAACGTTTATTAACGATCCTCTTTGGGAACAGTGAAACCCTGGCAAATCTCATCACCAATATACTCCACAGCGCAACGTACGATGCAGAAAATATGCAACTGGATTTACAGAATGAAAATATCATCAAGGTTTTTACCAATACTATCATGAAACTAGCACCGACCGTAAAGGATAAAAACATTCAGGTGAATTTGAATTTTTCCAGTGAAAAAATAAGTTGTGATATCGACAAAGACAGAATGGAAGAGGTATTCTATAATCTTGTTTCGAACGCGGTAAAATTCTCTCCGGCAGACTCAACTTTACAGGTAACAATTCTTGAACGTGATTCCATTGTATATTTCAAATTAAAGGATGAGGGAATTGGAATTCCTTCGCAGGAAATCCCATACATTTTTGAAAAAATGTATCGGGCCAGCAATTCAAGCAAAATATCGGTCAAGGGGACCGGTTTAGGATTATATATAACCTCCCAGATCATTAAAGCCCATGGCGGCAAAATTAAAGTTCGAAGCAAAGAAAATGAAGGATCGGAATTTACGATCACCCTGCCGAAGAATCAAAATGGGATAGTAGGGGCAGGTCCCTGACCTGCCCTGATGACAATCAGGCGATTATTTATGAACGAACAATATAAATTATTATTAATCGATGATGAGGCACAATTTCGTTTTATGACCAAAATGGGACTGGAATCTAATGGTTTTACGGTTCTTGAGGCAGCGGATGGCAATGAAGGTCTGAAAATTCTTGCGAAAGAAAAACCTGATCTGGTGCTGCTTGATCTGAATATGCCTGAGCCGGATGGTCATAAAGTTTGTGATTTGATCAAAGGTGACGAATCCCTGAAACATATTCCTGTGATCATTCTGACGACAAGTGATGACCTGAGTGATAAATTGAACCGGCTGGAAGGGGGAGCAGATGATTATATTACAAAATCAGCCGATCCGCAAGAACGTGCAGCGCGAATCAGGGCTGTCATAAGAAGAAATTCACAGAATCTGGATAGCAATCCGCTAACTCATTTACCCGGAAATAATAAAATACAGGAAATGATTACGGCGAAAATGCAAAGCGGGGAACAATTTGCTGTCGCTTACACCGATCTGGATAATTTCAAAGCATATAATGATAAATATGGATTTAAAGAAGGTGATGAAGTGATCCTCTTTACTGCGAGTGTTATCGCTGAAGCGGTTAAATCCTGCGGAACATCAATAGACTTTGTCGGTCATATTGGTGGTGATGATTTTGTAGTTGTCTCAACACCAGATCAGATTCAAAAAATAGGCAATGAAATTATCCTGCTGCTTGACAGTGGGATCGGACGATATTATAATAAAGCGGATCGTGAGCAGGGTTTTATCATAACCAAAGACCGCTTAGGCGTTGCGCAAAAATTTCCTCTTATCTCAATATCGATAGCTGTTGTTACTAATTTGCGTCATACATTTACAAATATAGGTGAAATTGTTAAAATTGTAACGGAATTGAAAAAATTTGCCAAACAGAAAGAGGGTAGTTTTCTTGCCATCGATAAACGAGGGTAAAATCAATAAAGTATTGTGTCTGTCTGTACTCTTCATCTCAGGATTTCTATTTTCGCAATGTCACAAGGATATTTCAATGGAAAAAACGGAGAGTGATATAGAATTAGAGATCATGCAGAGAGGTTCGGATTATCTGAAAAACGGGAAGTATAATGAAGCTCATTCGCTGTATTCACAATTTGTCGATGAACATCCGATGCACCCCTACTTAGATGATGCCGCCTACCGGCTGGCCTACATATCTATCATTGCCGACGAGAAAAATCCATACTTTGACTATCAAAAAGCGCTATTGCTTTTTCAAAATTTTATCGAAAATTATCCAAATAGTCGCTATATTAATGCTTCTCAAAATTGGATAAATCTGCTTTTACAGGTCGCGAAGTTGAGAGAAGAACACGCTGTATCCAAAACAGGAAACGGGATGAATTCTTCTGAAATAAATCGCTTAAAAAATGAATTAAATCGTGTACAGGCCGAAAATGCCAGATTAAAAAATACACTGGAAGAGCTTCAAAAGGCCATTGAAAGATGAAGGGGAGAGAGATTGTTTAATAAAGTCTTAGTTGCCAATAGGGGCGAAATAGCGCTAAGAATTATCAGGGCGTGTCAGGAACTGGGAGTGAAAACGGTTGCAATTTATTCTGAAGCGGATGCAGATTCTTTGCATGTAAGATTTGCAGATGAGGTTGTTTGTATCGGGCCACCTCCCAGTAGTGAAAGCTATCTGAATATGGTTCGCATTATTTCCGCTGCGGAAGTAACCGGAGCAGAGGCCGTTCATCCGGGCTATGGTTTTCTTGCAGAAAATCCGGAATTTGCTGAAATCTGCGAGGAGTGTGACATCCAGTTTATTGGTGCCAATGCTGATGTCATAAGAAAAATGGGTGATAAGGCAGAAGCAAAGAGCACCATGAAAAAGGCTGGAGTGCCGGTCGTACCAGGAAGTGATGGCGTTATCAAAGATCTGAATCATGCGAAATCATTGGTGAAAGAAATAAAATACCCGATTATGCTCAAAGCAGTCGCCGGAGGAGGCGGGCGCGGTATGCGGCTTGTCAATTCAGAGGACGAATTGGAAATGAATTTTATGATGGCCAGTGCAGAAGCTGAAGGTGGATTTGGGAATGCCGATCTATACATGGAAAAGTTTATTGCCAATCCCAGACATATTGAAGTTCAGGTCATGGCAGATACACATGGAAATGTGGTTCATTACGGTGAAAGAGAATGCTCCATCCAGAGGAGACATCAAAAATTATTAGAAGAAGCACCTTCTCCTGTTATTGATGAGGATTTACGAAAAACGATGGGTGAACTCGCCGTTAAAGGATGTAAAAGTGTAAACTATGTTGGTGCGGGGACAATTGAATTTCTTCTGGATGCGGATAAAAACTTCTACTTCATGGAAATGAATACCAGAATTCAGGTTGAGCATCCGGTTACAGAAATGGTCTATAACAGGGATCTGGTAAAGGATCAGATAAGAGTAGCAGCCGGAGAACCATTAGGTTATGAGCAAAAGGAAATAAAATTGGAAGGACATGCGATAGAGTGTCGTATTAATGCAGAAGATTGGGAACGGAACTTTATGCCCAATCCGGGCCATATAGAAAATGTTCATTTCCCGGGTGGACCAGGTGTTCGGGTGGATACACATATATATTCAGGATATAATATTCCACCGTATTATGATTCTCTTGTTGCGAAATTAATCGCATATGGCAAAGACCGGGAAGAGTCAATCACCCGAATCCGCCGATCACTGGATGAATTTGTGATCGAAGGAATTAAAACGACCATTCCCTTTCATCGAAAACTGATTGATCATGAAGACTTTAAAAGTGGAATGTTTGATACGGGATTTTTAGACAGAACTAATCTTTTAGAATAATGGAGGAATAATGAGTATTCCAGAAGAATTAAAGTATAGTGAAGATCATGAATGGGTTAGAAAAGAAGGCGATGTACTTGTCGTTGGAATTACGGATTATGCTCAGGGCGAATTAGGTGATGTGGTTTATCTGGATCTTCCGGCAGTTGGTGATTCGTTTGAGCAGAAAGATGCATTCGGAAGTATAGAAGCGGTAAAAGCGGCAGCTGATCTGTATATGCCGATCTCGGGAGAAATTGTCGAAGTAAATGATTCTCTCCCCGATACTCCTGAGACCATCAATAAGGATCCTTATGGTGATGGATGGATGATAAAGATCAAAATGTCCAATGCAGAAGAGTATGATGCACTGATGGACGCCGCTGCTTACGAAGCCCACATAGGTTGATATAAATATCAACAATGTTCAATGTCCAAATCCCAATGACAAATGAATTTCAAAATCCCAATGTCAAAAGTGATTTAAAATTGGACATTGGGAATTGATTTGACATTTGGATTTGGGCATTGGACATTAAACATTCATTTGTCATTGGGATTTGGACACTTGACATTTTAAAAGTTGTATGAAGATTGTTTAAATAGGAAACAGTATGGGTTTTTTGACGAATTCGGAAAATGATATTCAGGAAATGCTTTCACAAATTGGGGTTGAGAAGTTTGATGATTTGATCTCCAATATTCCAGCAGAATTACGATTTAAGGGCAAAATCAACATTCCTGATGCGATTTCAGAAGCGGAAATAACCACCTTAATTAATGTTTTGGCGGCAAAAAATGAACTGGGCGTCTCTTTTATGGGCGGAGGTGTTTATGATCACTACGTTCCGGCGATCGTTGGATCGCTCATCAGCCGTTCAGAGTTTTATACAGCATATACACCTTACCAGCCGGAAGTGAGTCAAGGTACCTTGCAATCCATTTATGAGTTTCAGTCGATGATCTCAGAACTCACGCAGATGGATGTAACAAATGCTTCAATGTATGAGGGTGGATCTGCCCTTGCAGAGGCATTGCTTCTGGCATGTGCCCATACAAAAAGCAACAAAGTTCTTCTCGCCGGCTCAGTCAATCCCCGGTATCGGGAAGTGCTGGAGAGTTATATTTCACATAATGATATCGAATTGATTGATATTCCAATTTCAGAGTTTACTGTTGATCTTGCTGCTTATAAAAAAATGTTAAATGATGATGTTGCTGCGGTCATCGTGCAAAGCCCGAATTTCTATGGGTATATTGAAGAGATGAAGGAGATTGCTTTACAGATTCAAGATAAAAAGGCACTGTTTATTGCTGCCTATGATCCGCTTTCTTTAGGCATACTATCCCCACCGGGTGAGTATCATGCTGATATCGCCATAGCCGAAGGACAGGTGCTTGGGAATAATCAAAACTTTGGAGGACCATTTGTCGGTCTTTTTTCCGCTTCGAATGAATTGGTAAGAAGGATTCCAGGTCGGATTGCCGGGATGACAAACGATCTGGAGGGGAATTCCGGATTTGTGCTCACCCTGCAAACAAGAGAACAGCATATTCGCAGGGAAAAAGCTACCTCAAACATTTGTACAAATTCAGGATTATTAGCACTTGCAGCGACGATTTACCTGGCAGCAATGGGAAAATACGGAATCCGTGAAGTGGCCAATTTATGTATACAAAAATCTCATTATTTGGCAGAGGAACTAAGTCGCATTCCAAGTGTGGAAGTTATTAAAGATAAACCCTTTTTTAAGGAATTTTTGATAAAAATTTCCGAAAGTGTGGATAAAGTTTTAGAGAAACTGAAAAAGGAAGGTATTTTAGGCGGAATCAATCTTAGAAAATGGGGAATGGACGGCTATTTGCTCGTCACTGTGACAGAGAAACGAACAAAAGAAGAGATGGATCGGTATGTTGCGGTGATGAGAGAGGCATTAAGTAAATGATCCTCGATCCTGGATCCTCGATGCTCGATATGAAATGTACGAACTTGCGAGATCTTTGAAAAAATGGCATGTTTATTGATCCTACAATTGGATAAATCAATTTAGGAGGGATAAACAAGAATTTATTAAATTTCTGACATATGCTATGGCCTCAAACGTTGAAACAATCGATCATTTAGACAATCTATATGAAACTAAATCCTTGAAAGAGGAAGAATTATATAACGATTACAGCGAGAGGCTCGATAAACTGGGTAAGAAATTAAATCTATTCCTTCAATCAGTAGAGAAACAACATTTACCTGCGAAATAGATTTTTATCCTAAATTCGAATCTTATTATCGAGCATCGAGCATCGAGGATCGAGGATCCCCGATTAAAACGATTTCCTCCGGAAATCAAATCGCGATGAAATCATCCATGATTTCACGAGAAAAGAACAATGTCAAAAATACTCTTATTAGAACAAGACAAAGAATTAATCGAATCACTGGAAGGGCTTTTTGCTGCCGACCAAACTGCGCTTTTAGTTGCCATTGATTCAAAGGACTTGGTTAAAAAGGCCAGTGAAGAAAAACCTGATCTGATTCTGATCGATACGGAACCTGCTGCAGAAGATGCATTCACTGCCTGTAAGAGAATTAAAGACAGGAAAAAAACTCAAAATATACCTGTCATATTTCTAATTAGTGATGAAGATGAGGAGGAAATAAAGGCAAAATGTCAGAAGATGGGGGCTGTTGATTGTCTGAAGAAACCTCTTAATTCACGAAAAATGCTGACCAGTGTTCACACGGAAATAAAAAAAGCCTTGCGCCTGAGCAAACTTGACTCCCGACCGAAAAAAGACATTCAACTGCGAGATGAATTATCCCAAGAGATCGAGAAGCTGCATCAAATTAATCGACGACTGGAAGAAACAGCTCTAATTGACCGCCTGACCGGTTTATATGATAAATCCTATTTTTTCAATAAGTTAAAAGAGGAATTTCAACATGCTAAAAAGTTTAAGCTTCCTTTATCGGTCATTCTTATTGATATTGACTCATTTGGTCGCGTAAATGACGCTTTCGGTCATGAAGTAGGCGATTATGTACTGATGAAAATTGCCAACGCGCTTTTGACTCATTCGCGGGTGGCGGATGTAGTGGGACGGCTGGAAAGTACAAATTTTGCCATCATTCTTCCCGGTCTTGATAAACAAAGCGGCATTTTTGATGCCGAAAAATTTCGGGTAGCGATCAATCAAACTGAATATCTCGATAACTGGCAAATCGAGAGGAAGAGCGCAGGAAGCAGACGAAAAAAAATGGAAAAGACCATTACCGCCAGTGTAGGTGTTGCTACCTTTCCTTTTGAAGAGCCGCTTAAAAACGAATTGGAATTTTTTGCGCTGGCAAAAAAGGCCGTCGACAGAGCGAAAACGACGGGGAAAAATAAAACGGTGTCAGCCACTGATTTGTTGAGTAGGAAATAGACTATAGAGAAGTTTTAAGAAATGCCAAATGTCCAAATCCAAATGACAAATCAAATCCCAATGTTTGAATGCCAAATAAATATATAATTTGGTATTTGTCATTTGACATTGATTTGACATTTGGATTTTGACATTGGTTATTTAGTTTTTGCACTTTAAAACGATTATTAAACAAGGAAGCAGATGTACAATAAACTATTATTCGAACTGAGTCGGGAAGGAAGAAGAGGACATGTTTTACCAAAGTGTGATGTGCCTGAAAAACCGGTAGAGGAATTAATCCCAAAACAGCATTTACGGCAGAAAGAAGCTGAACTACCGCAGGTAGCCGAAAATGAAATTGTCAGGCATTATACTGCACTTTCGACGATGAATCATCATGTGGATAAGTCATTATATCCGCTCGGCAGTTGTACGATGAAGTATAATCCGAAAATAAACGAGAAACTGTCAGCAATTCCTGAATTCTCACAGCTCCATCCCGATCAGGATCCCATGCAGGTTCAGGGTGCCCTGCAGGTTCTATATGAATTACAAGACTATTTAAAAAGTATTACGGGAATGGACGGGATCAGCCTTCAACCGGCAGCCGGTTCACAGGGGGAACTTGTCGGTTTACTTCTGATGCAACGCTACCATAGGTCTAAAGGTGAAAACAGAAATACGATATTAATTCCGGATTCGGCGCATGGAACAAATCCGGCCAGCGCAGCGATCTGCGGTTATAAAATTGAGACAGTCAAATCAAACAACCAGGGAGTAGTAGACTTAGAAGATTTAAAGTCAAAGATTTCCAATGATGTAGCGGGATTGATGTTAACCAATCCGAATACGTTGGGAATATTTGATCATCAGGTAAGCGAGATTAAAGAAATTCTGGAAAGCGTCGATGCCTTGTTTTACATGGATGGTGCCAATATGAATGCTTTGTTTGGTATTGTCCGTCCGGGGGATATGGGATTTGATGTCATGCATCTGAATCTCCATAAGAGCTTCTCCACACCACATGGCGGTGGTGGTCCGGGAACCGGCCCGGTAGCGGTGAATAAAAAGCTGGTAAATTTTCTGCCACGTCCTATTGTGAAATTTGATGGTAGTCGCTATTTTTTTGATGATCTGAATGAGCAATCCATCGGTAGAGTGCACAGTTTTTTTGGTAATTTTGCCTTACTTCTTCGCGCCTATATTTATATCCGCATGGTTGGTGCTGAGGGATTTCCAAGAATATCCGAGCACGCAATTATTAATGCAAATTACCTGTACTCAAGGATAAAAGATAAATATCAGCTGGGGTATGATTCCCGTACAATGCACGAATTTGTCTTATCAGCGGAGAAACAAAAAGATAAGGGGGGCAAGGCAATGGATATTGCCAAGCGGTTATTAGATTTTGGAGTACATCCCCCAACGGTATATTTTCCGATTATTGTTAAAGAGGCAATGATGATCGAGCCAACGGAGACGGAAAGTAAGGAAATGCTTGATTATTTCGCCGATGCCTTGCTAAAAATTGACGATGAAATTAATTCTGATGTAGAAAAATTGCATCATGCTCCATATACCACGCCGGTGAGAAGATTGGATGAAGTTGCAGCGGCAAGGAATTTGAATATTAATTATTTTAATTCAAATAAATAATTTTCATACGTCGTGCTGAATTTGTAAATTAAAATAACTCGGTACTCGTAGCTCGTTACTCGGTTCTCGCGACTCATATGTTGGATTTTAAAAATAGTCACTAAAATATTTGACATCAGAGTTGGAATTTGAATAACCTTTTAAATCCGAGTACCGAGTACCGAGTACCGAGTACCGAGTTTTATTTACAAAACATATTACTGAGCTCTGGGAGTAATACATGAGTCAAAAGATATTAATCGTTGATGATAATCCGAACGTATTAAAGTTGCTCAATATCAGTCTTTCCAAAGCGGGGTATGAGATTGTGGAGGCTGAAAATGGCGAAGTCGCTTTCGAGGTGGCAAATAAAGAAATACCGGATCTGATCATATCCGATATTATGATGCCCCAGATGGACGGTATCGAGTTATGCTGGATGATCCGTGAAAATTCAAAAGTACCTCTAGTTCCCTTTATATTCTTAACGTCCTTTGATGACTCTGAAATGGAGATCAGGGGATTTCGGGCAGGGGCAGACGAATACCTGAATAAGCCGATTGACCGGAAAGAGCTGCTAGAAAGAGTAGAGGAACTTTTAGACAGAACACAAAAATTAAAAACGATAGAAGACAATACCGAGTCTAAAAAAGCATTTGCCGGAGAGCTCAAGGATTTGAGTATTGTCGAGCTTGTTCAGATGCTCAATTTGAATAAAAAATCCGGTGTTTTACTGATTGAAGGTGAAGGTAAGGGTGAAATTTATTTAAAAGATGGCCAATTAATAGGCGCAAAAACTGAAAGTGTTGAAGGTGAAGAAGCCGTCTATGAACTGGTGACCTATGAAAAAGGGACATTTAATTTTGAAGTATCAGACAAAGAATTCCCGAACAATGTCACCAATGGCACAATGAATGTCATCATGGAAGCCTGTCGGATAATGGATGAGAGGCGTTCCGGGGAATGATCCGTAGAGCGTAAGGCGTGGAGCGTAGTGTGTACGCTTCACGCCCCACGCTCCACGCCCTACGGGTCTATGAAGTAGTCATTGAAGCTGTTGACATAAAAATAATTACTGATTAAATTAAACGTCTGCACCCAAAGATTGGGCCAGTAGCTCAGTTGGTAGAGCAGCGGCCTTTTAAGCCGTTTGTCGAAGGTTCGATCCCTTCCTGGCTCACATCCCTAAACCCCGTAATATTAACATGTTGCGGGGTTTTTCTTTTGGTGTGGTTTTGAGCCATATCTACAGAGGTGACATATAGGTGACATTATGAGTAATTTTCTAAGAGCCACAACTGTTCAGATCGTTTGCTAAGCAATTATCTTGTAAAAAATCCCCCCTATAGTTAACTTTCAGAAAATAAATTTACAGATAAAGATAACATACTGAAAAATGTGATGAAGAGAAATACAATCCTCAAATTATCCGATTCCGATGAAGAAAAAGAAATCCAATTTGAGTTAGATTATCTGTTTTCACTAACTGTTCAGGAAAGATTTCAATTGATGATGAATCGAAATCAGGAATTATTAGACATTTTGGAAAAAAATGGTCATCGAAGAACTTCTGAAATTATTAAACGAACATAAGGTTGATTTTGTTATTATCGGGGCAACAGCTTTTCCTGTTTACGGATATGTGAGAGCGACTCTTGATACTGATATTTTTATAAGACCTGAAAAATCAAACGCTGAAAAGACAATGGCCGCATTAAAACAATTAGGATATGATACCTATCATATTTTCTTTAGATCTGCAAAAAGACTTAAAATAGATAGAGCCCGAATTTTTTCCGACAATTGGAATGTATGCTCACCGGCATGTATTATATCGATACTTTTAAGGTTTAGATCTGATAGGGCACTACGCATGGATGGTGTTATTTGAGGTGCGGTTGTTCTTTTTATTTCAAATCCATACCTTTCTTTTCCCCTTACAATCATTAGATCCAGCTCTGCGCCGGCATGAGTGGCCCAAAAGAAACATTCTTCTTTTCGGGCTCCAATTCTTCTGATTATCTGATCGATAATAAATCCCTCCCATGTCGCCCCTAGCTTAGGATGACTTTCCAAATCATCCATATTGTTAATGTTTAACAATGTATGTGCTAAACCGCTGTCTGCGATATATATTTTTGGCGCCTTTACCTGTCTTTTGGAAATATTTTCGTGCCAAGGCATCAACTGCCTAATAACCATTGCAGAAGTCAATAAATCCAGATAATTTCTCACAGTTGTATCAGCAACTCCAAATGAGCGTCCAAGCTCTGACGCATTCCATAATTGTCCGTGATAGTGCGCGATCATTGTCCAGAATCGCCGTAAAGTTGTTGAAGAGATAGTTATTCCGAGCTGAGGAAGATCGCGCTCCAAAAAGGTTGAAACAAATGCTCTGCGCCATTCAGCACTTTCCTGTGTCGAGCGTGCAAGATAAGAGCGGGGAAAGCCACCCCGTAACCAAAGTTGCTTATGATTTTTGATTCCAACTTCCTCAAGGGAGAATCCACCTAATTCATGAAATATGATTCTTCCGGCCAGGCTCTCCGAACCCTGTCTCAATAATCCTGGTGATGCACTACCCAGTATTATAAACTTGGTATTAGCATTTGACCGGTCAATCAATACTCTTAATACTTGAAATAAATCCGGAGATCTTTGGACCTCATCGATGATCACAATTCCTTTTAAATCCTTGAGAGTTAATATCGGATCACTCAACCTGGCTAGATCTTCAGGATTTTCCAAATCAAAAAAGGTTACAGGTTTATTTACAACCTTTGCAAACATCTTAGCCAGGGTAGTTTTACCTACCTGCCGCGCGCCAAGAATTCCAACTGCAGGATGAGTTCTTAGCAAGCGATTGAGTATTTTTAATTCTTTTTTTCGATCAAGCATTCTAATATATTGAAAATTCTGTGAATAATACCGATATTTCAAGGTATAATAATATCAATATTATTGAAAATCAAGTTAAAAAATTATAATTTTACATCAATTTATATGATTGGCACCATGAATTCATTTTAAATAGAGCAACGGCTGTTTAGTCCGTTGATCTAAATTTCTCTTCAATATTTCCCAACGACCTTAAGAATTATAGATGGATTTGGGTTATGTTCGATGAAATGATCTGCAGTTATTCCGCATCCAAAGATAATTATTCATTGAAAATATCTGAAATATGTATTAGGTTTTTGTGTTTTCA
>Ga0209536_100004985_pt1 | contig 20829 bp, 19 predicted proteins | sample DeeMarSeWOR28_12_FD_187461 | JGI IMG/M metagenome (GOLD analysis project Ga0209536, IMG submission 187461) | Marine sediment microbial communities from White Oak River estuary, North Carolina - WOR-2-8_12 (SPAdes) (version 2) | ecosystem: Environmental > Aquatic > Marine > Intertidal zone >... | reverse complement strand
GGATATCGCCTCGCCACAGACCCTGCCGTTTGCGGCTTTCTTTTCTGCCGGCGTGCTGAACCTGTTCATTCCCTCCGGCGGCGGACAGTGGGCAGTACAGGGCCCCATCATGATGGACGCGGCGGTCCAACTGCAGGCGGACCTTCCCCTCACCGCGATGGCAGTGGCCCTGGGAGACCAGTGGACCAACCTGATCCAGCCGCTGGTGGTGATCCCCATCCTGGCGATCGCTGGACTGCATGTACGCCAGATCATGGGCTACATGGTGATCGCGCTGGGCTGGACCGGCCTGGTGTTCGTCTCCGGGAACAGCATCACTACAGAACGCTGGCAGGGAACTCTCGAGACGCTGGTGGGCGTACCAACGCCTTTTGAGGTGATTGTCTTTGGTAAAAATCTGGCGAACGTGACGCTATCCTTGCTCTCAATGGTGGTGGCTTATCTGCTGGCGGCTTTGCTCTTCGGCTATTCATTGAGCGCAGATCAACCATTGCTGTTTTTGACTTCGCTGTTGATAAGTGTGTTCGGCTTCATCAGCTTTGGCCTGACAATCGCCCCGCTCTTCGTAATGTACCGTTCCGTACAGCAGTGGCAAAACACCATGGAATATCCAGTATTTATTCTCGCAGGCTTCCTGTTCCCAATTCTTCTGTTACCCAATTGGACAATACCGATTTCCTACATATTGCCCCCATATTGGGCCGCGGTCGCCCTGCACGGGACTTCGACCGGGAATGCGCCTATCGAAAAGACTTTATTCGCCTTGGGTATGATCCTGGTTTTCAGCATCCTTGATCTGTTCATCGCCAGCCGCCTGTTCAAAGTCATGCTCTACAAGGCGCGCGTGGAAGCGACATTGGATGTGCAATGAAAACACTTACATCTAACCTTCGCATTTTCTGGCAGGGTACACTGCTCTCCTTTGTGGCTCTGTTCGGATGGCTACGGCCTATAACATATGTGGCCACAAAAATCATTGGCCCGCTCATGCAAATGGTTTTCTTTACATATCTGGGCACCTTTGCAACCGGCCCTGAAAATGCCCATTTTTATGTGATCGGGAACGCGGTACAGATCGCGGCCCTGAGTGGTATTTATGGCGTGACCATGAGTGTCGGCGGTGAGCGCTGGGCTGGAACGCTGATCTACCTGTTCGGCACACCCGCCAACCGTATGATGATGTTCTTCGGGCGCGCTTTTATGCACATCATCGACGGGGCGCTTGGCGTAGTGATTGCCTTCCTGTGGGGTGTCCTGTTACTGAAACTTGATCTCTCACAGACCAACCTGCCGGCGCTTGGTCTGGTCATCGTGGTTACCACGTTTAGCACCTGCGGCATGGGCCTGCTTATGGGATGTCTGAGTCTGATCACCGCCAACGTGGGATTTGTCAACAACACAGTCTATTTCCTGTTGTTGATCTTCGCCGGCGCAAATGTGGAACTCAGCACTCTGCCCAATTGGATGCAATCAATTTCCAACGTGCTGCCGCTCACGCGCGGAATCGCCTCCGCGCGCGCGTTGATCGCAGGCGCAGAAATACAAGAGGTTTTACCGCTGTTGGTACAGGAACTTGGCATCGGGTTGGTTTACGGTTTGCTAGGATACTTCCTGTTTAAATGGGTTGAGATTTCCGCCAAACAGCGAGGGACATTGGAAACGATATAGTTTCAGAGATTTTTTGCCTCTTGCAAAAGTGCTCTCGTCGCCGTACTCCCCCCCGGCGGCGAGGACGCCGCCTGGAGCAAGATAATTTGTTGACTTTTGCAAGAGGTTTTCTGAATAATAGCTCTGGTGATAATTCACCAGGGCTGTTTTGATACAATCCATTCATGCCCGATAACTCCAATTCGCTTCAGCGCCTAACCCTGAACTTGCTGGTTATTATCCTGACATCCTGCGCTACCCCAACCGAAATCCCGCCTGCTGGAACACCGACGGCTCACATCAGCGAAACACCTGCAGTGACTGCCTCCCCTACTCCCACAGAGACTCCTCACCCATCGCCGACCGCGATTCGCACGCCGCCAGCCCTGCCCGATATCTATGTATCGGATTATCTAAACCCAGTCGACACGCCCCACACGTATATCGAAGACACCTGCGAATACTTGAAAAACCGTTGGGATCCAAACAACGCCGCACCGGGGACCATAGTCATGATCGTCATGCTCAACAACATCAACCGGGGTGACAAGCCAGATAGCCCTGACAGCATCACCGTGGTCCAATTTGAACGCATGGTTGAAAACCTGAAAGAGCAGGGCTTTGAAGCCATCAACACCACACAACTGGCAGATTTTCTGGAGAGCAACAAATACATTCCGCTTCGCTCTGTTCTGCTCCTGCAGGATGGCCGCCGTACCGCCGGAAACTTTGAACGGCATTTCCGCACGCCCTGGAATGCCTGGGGCTGGCCGGTCGTCAACGGCTGGATCATCCAAACGGATACAACCGAAGCGCTCTGGCAGGAAAACCTGGCATTGGAACAGGAAGGCTTCGTCGATCACCAGCTCTACAGTTCACTGCACCGCTTCAGCGACAATGCCTCGGAAGAATATCTCATCGGCGAGTTGAAGAAATATACTGACATTTTCGAAGAACGATATAACAAAGCCCCCATCGCGATCACCTGGCCGGGGGAGCCTGGAATCAACTTCCCCAAAGCAGCCCGCACCCTTGGCTTCCGTCTGGGATTCACCCAAAACGCCCGCGGACCGGTCATGTATAACTGGATTCCCTTAGCCGATCGTTTAGATCTGAAAAGGCCAGCCTACTATCCCGAGACATCCTTCAACGATCCGCTTATGACCCTGCCACGTTACTGGCCCTCGCAGGTGCGCGACCAGTTAGATCAAGTACGCCTGACAGGGAAAGATGCAATTGCGTATGCTGAGCAGAATAAAGAAACCGAGTTGGAATACTACGAGATTGTTTGCGCACCAGCGTATGGGGGGATTGTGACTGCGCCCTAAGTGTCAACTTGTCATTGCGAGCGAGTGGAACTAGAGTTTCGCCAGCATTTGCACTGCTGGCGGCAGTACAAATGCCGCCAAAACAGGCAATACAAATTGGTAACCTATCCTATACAAAAATCCCCTGCCACAACTGATAAAAGCCAAACCCGGCCAGCGCCAGGACGGAAAAACCCAACATGACTCTACGAGCCTTGTTCCCAAAGCGGGATGCCATCCCAAACAAGAAAATGACCAGAAGATTCAAACTGATCATCGCCACGTAGAAACTGACCACAAAGTACAGGGCATTGATTGGATTTTCCCGCCAGGCGGCGACGACCAGCGGTCCCATGATCAGGCTCCATCCCAGGTACGGCCCCGGGCTGAGGGCGTTCATCATCGCGGCGCGCAGCAGGCTTTGGGGTCCGTTTTGAGGCGCGGGTTCTGAATCCGGGTTAAAGGATTTCCAGGCTTTGAAAGCCCCAAAGGCCAGGTAAAGCACGAATAGCCCCCCGACAATTTGCAGTACCCGCTGGAACCAGTCCGGAACCTGGCTGAGAACCAGCAATACCAGCGCCACGATCGGCCCGTCACTGACCAGCGGTGCAAAGGCCGCGATCCATGCGCGACGCCAACCCTGGCTGAGTGTTTGACTGATTAAATAAGTCTGGAACGGGCCTGGCTGCGCCCCGGCGGCGAAACCGAGCGTCAGGCCTTGCAGGAGAAAAGGGAGCATCCCGCGATTATATCGTGAAGAACGGGCGATTTCGTTGTACAATATCTTAGTTGATTATAGTTTGTGAGCAGTTGCCCCCTTATGGGGACAGGCACTGCGAACCGGATGCAGTACAATCGCGAAGCAGCCCTTTGGAACTGCATTTAGAACGAGAACAAGGATGGAGCGATGACCAAACACCTCGTAGTTGTAGCTGGAAACATCGGCGCTGGCAAGACCTCCCTGACAGAACGCATCGGCTCGCGCCTGGGCTGGTGGACTGGCTACGAATCGGTAGCTGATAATCCTTACCTCTCAGATTTCTATGCCGATATGCGTGCCTGGTCATTTCACCTGCAGATCTTCTTCCTGGGTCATCGCGCGGACCAATATCTGGAAGCGTCCAATGACGCCCGTTCTGCCATCCTGGACCGCAGCATCTATGAAGATTTCCACATCTTTGCGCGCGCATTGCACAATATGGGCAACGTGGCCGAGCGCGACTACATGGCCTACAAACGTTTGTTTGACCTGGTGGTGGATCGGTTGCCGCGCCCAAACTTATTGATCTATCTCAAAGCGCCGGTAGAAGTGCTGATGGAACGCATCCGCCGCCGCGCCCGGAACATGGAAACCGGCATTACGATTGAATATCTAACGCTGCTCGATTCCTACTACGAGGAGTGGCTGGGCGCTTTCGACTGGTGCCCGGTGCTTACTATCCGCACCGATAACCTGGACTACGTCCACCAGCCGGGGCATTTGGATACAGTCGTTGAACGTATTCAAGATAAGCTGGCGGGCAAAGAAGTGATGGATTTGAGAGGCAGCTAGAGAAGTGTATGTAATATATGGAGATAAACATGCATATTAGAAGCATGATGATAGAATTCAAACCTACCGGAAACTTACAGCTATGATACCCAACGAACTGTCAAAAATCCCACTCTTCAGCGACCTGCCAGTAGATGAACTTGACCATCTGCAAAGCATGCTGAAAACTAGACGATTACGGCCAGGTGAAATCCTTTTCCGAGAAGGCTCACGGGGTGAACATTTCTATGTCTTAACGCATGGTGAGCTTGAGATACTGCTCGGAGTTGAGACCGAAGAAGAATTATTGCTCAACAGGCTTGGCCCCGGCGAATATCTGGGCGAGATGAGTCTCATCATCCCGGGCGGCGAACGTACTGCCACTGCGCGGGCCAGTAAGGAAACAGCGCTACTGGCTATGAGCCGCGATGAATTCAACGCACTAATCGAACACTATCCCATACTGTCCAAATCAATGGTACGTGTGCTCAGCAACCGCCTGGACTCCACCAACTACGCCACGTTTCGAGATCTGACAGAGAAAAATCGCCAGTTACAAAAAGCATATGACGAATTGAAAGCAGCCCAGGAGCAACTGATCGAAAAAGAACGCCTCGAACGGGAACTCAAAGTTGCTGCCGATATTCAGTTCAGCATCCTGCCCGACGTATTGCCCGACCCCCCAAACTTTGATTTCGGCGCCAGCATTTATCCGGCCCGCCGGGTTGGAGGCGATTTCTACGATGTGTTCCGCATTGGCGAAAACAAGGTGGCTGTGATGATCGGCGATGTAGCCGATAAAGGCATTCCATCCGCAATCTTCATGGCGCGCGCGCACGCCTTGATTGCCGCCGAAGCAGATTTCTTCAAAAACCCCAGCGATGTGCTTCGCAGAGTCAATGCGCACATCACACACCTGGAAAAGGCTACCCAATTCGTGACCGTGCTCTATGGTATTTTAAACATTGATACGGGAGAATTTCACTATGCGCGCGCCGGTCATGAACCGCCATTGATGCTGATGCCGGATGGCAGTGTGGAACGTTTGCCACATGAAACCGGTATGGCTATCGGCCTGTGGGAGGAGATTGTTCTTGATGAACGAACCATCACCTTGCCAAAGGGCGCTACCCTGGTTCTCTACACCGATGGCATGACCGATTGTCGCGATCCAGAAGGTCAACCCTTCGGATTGGAAGGCATCACGCGTTCCTTGAGCATCTGCCCGACATCCTCTGCCCAAACTGTCTGTGACTATTTGCTAAAAACCCTGATGGATTACCAGCAGGGCTCCCAGCAGGATGACGATGTGACACTGGTCGCTATCCACGCGAAGTAGTAAGGCCGCCTCAGCAGGCGTCCACAGGGGATTTCAGTTCAGCACGGAACTCAGTTTGTATCCGGGGAAAGATGCGCGTTTCTCCAGTCGTATTGCATTTGACGGGCGGTCCTCATCGCCAGATCTTTCCCAGCCAGGCGGGCTACCAAATGCAAGGCCATTTCGATGCCTGCCGAAATCCCCGCGGACGTAACAACTTTTCCATTGTCCACCCAGGGAACATCCTCTTTGACATCCAAAGATGGAAACATAGCGCGCAGGTCAGGAATATCTTCCCAATGAGTGGTGCAGGTTTGCCCGTTCAGCAGATTAGCTTTTGCCAGCAAGAAAGCGCCGGTACAAACCGAAGCAGTTAGATGTGTCGCTGGAGACAGATTTGAGAGCCACTCAATCACCCGCGGTTTTTCCATCTCGTGAATATGAACACCACCGGGGACAATCAAAACATCCACCTTTGGATGATTCTGAATGGTGTAATGGGGCTGCACCTTGAAGTCTGCCCGGGCGTTCACCAGGTCTTCAGTTTCTGCAATGAGGAAGACTTCGAACATATTTTGGGAATCTGCTTGCTGACGGGCTTTCACTCGTGCCGCCGTTGAAAATACTTCATAAGGGCCGGTAAAATCCAGCACTTCGACCTCGTCATAAACGTAAATGCCAATATTCATTTCATCCTTTTCTTTACGGTTCAAGTAAAATCGCCAATGATCAAAGAAGATAACAATTGAAGATTATATGAGGAAATCAGTGAGCAAACAAACCATTCTGGCCGTCTTAGCCCATCCCGATGACGAATCCTTTGGCATGGGCGGCACGCTGGCCTATTACGCCCGCAAGGGGTACGATGTCTACCTAGTCTGTGCCACCCGCGGCGAAGCTGGTATGATGGACCCCGAGCATCTGGGAAACTTTAAAACCACTGCCGAGAAGCGCGAAGCCGAATTGCACTGCGCGGCTCAGACCCTGGGTCTGAAAGAAGTTTTCTTCCTTGGCTACCGCGATTCCGGCATGCCCGGCTCGGAAGATAACAAACACCCCAACGCGCAGATCAACCATTCCGTTGAGGAAGTAGCGGGTGAAGTGGTCAAACATATCCGGGATCTCAAGCCAGATATCGTTCTGACCTTCGACCCGATTGGCGGATACCGGCACCCCGACCACATCCACATCCAGAAAGCGACCACGTTAGCCTTCGAAAAGTCAGACAACGCATCTTTCCGCCCCCAGGTCGGTCCGCCGTTTAAGCCGCTGGCGCTGTACTGTCAATTGTTCCCGCGCAGGCTCCTGAAATGGGCTACGCGTCTGATGCCGCTGTTTGGCATGGACCCGCGCAGGTGGGGTCGTAACAAGGACATCGATCTGAAATCTCTGGCAGAGGTCGAGTTCCCCATCCACGCTCGTATTGACATCCGCGGTGTAATCGAAACCAAGCGAGAAGCGGGCACCTGCCATGCCTCGCAGGGCGGACTTCTGATGCGCCACGGCCTGATGGGGCTGGCAACGCGCGCGCTCGAAAAACATGAGGATTACATGCGCATCTACCCGCCAGCCAATGGAAAGACAAAAATGGTCAAGGATTTGTTCGAAGGAATCAATTAATCAGTTCTCCGGAGGGGCTTGATTAAATAGAAACTATGTTCTATAATATTGACAACTTTTGTCCACTTTAGAGTTAGGAGACTGCCATGACGAAACGTAATATTGTTCACATCGAGATACCCACCAAAGATGCAAAAGCGTCTGCCGAGTTTTACCAGAAATTATTCGGCTGGCACATGGAAACCGTCGAGGAAATGAACTACACCATGTGGGATCCGCACGAAGGGCCCGGCGGCGGCTTCAGCACCCTTGACGAAAATGTCCAGCCCGGGGATGTGCTCATTTACGTCAACAGTGATGACATCGAAGCAGATCTAAAAAAGGTAGAATCTTTGGGCGGGGCGATCGTGTCCCCCAAGTCCGAAATCCCCAACACGGGTTGGTATGGAATGTTCAAAGATCCCACCGGAAACACGATTGCCCTATACACCAGCATAAATCCCGACAATAACTAGTAAAAGCGCTCCCATTCAAACTTCCTGCTCGATATGGTTTCAGACCCATATCGAGCATTTTTAATATTTCCCTTGACAAATAGAACTTTTGTTCTATAATGCAAGTGTTGGATGTTTGAAAGGAGTCTCTTATGAACAACCGGTCCAGTCCACTTAAATTTTTCAACTCCCCTTTCAAGAACGGTCTGCCGCGTGGCACATTGTTCGGGGGTATTCTGCTCGGCGCGTTGTTGGCGTTCGAGGTCTTCAACTATTCCACCACCGATTTCGCCCTGACCGATCTTCTCGGCAACAACCTGAAATTTGCCGGTGTACGTTGGGCTACCATACTCTCGATCGCTTTCTGTGGCATCGATTTCGCCGGTATCGCTCGTCTGTTCACCCCCGAGCAAGGCCGTGATGAACCCGCAGAGGTATGGTATTTATTTGGTGCCTGGCTGCTGGCCGCGGCCATGAATGCCTGTCTCACCTGGTGGGGAATCTCAGTCGCCGTGACAAATCACACAATTCAAGGCAGCAATATCGTCAGCAGCGCCACGCTGACTAAGGCCGTGCCCGTTTTCGTGGCGATCATGGTCTGGCTAATCCGCGTACTCATTATCGGGACTTTCTCAATGGCAGGAGAACGGCTCTTTAGCATGGACGCGCGTCCGGCACGACGTTCCTATTCACAGGTGAATAGTTACACTTCATCCCGACCATCAGTCGCAACACCTCGTCCGAAACCCAGGCCTGTCACGGCTATGTCTACATCCCAGCGTGGTGAACCAACCTATCATCCACTCGGCGCATCAACGCGCGGAAACGATTCGCCCGGAAGCGTTCGCAGATAACTCAAAAATGGCGTTCTCACATGGACGCCATTTTTATCGAGAGATAGAATAAATTAATGTCGAGAAATTATCCCCTGCAATCCCGTCCAATTTTCTTTCAAACTCCATCCCGATTCTTTCCGCGACCCTTTGAGATGCCAGATTCTCAGGATGAATCATACAAATCAGGTGGGACAGATTCAAATTCTCGAATCCGTATTTCATAATTCCGAGGGCGGCTTCTGTTGCAAAACCTTGATGCCAATAAGTTTTACCAAGTAAATAGGCAATTTCCACATACAGTTCGCCCTCAATTTCCCATGGAAGCAAGCCACAACGACCGATGAACTTACCTGTTTCTTTGTGGACCGTAGCCCACAATCCCAACTCAGGGTGGTCGGGGTGACCATTTATGAACCATTCCAATTCTTCTTTTGTGTCTTCATAATTCTTTACGCCATCTGGAAAATATCGCCGAATTTCAGGATTGCTGTATAGAACAAAAAGATCGTTCAAATCCTCTATAATAAACCGCCTGAGAATCAATCGTTCTGTTTTAAGAATGATTGTCATTGTCACTACTCCAACGCCAACTCAATCGCCTCGTCCATTGTCATGGCACGACCCTCTGCCCAAAGGGATGCGAACTCTTTTTCATCGATGTTCGCATTTAAAGCAGCAACTTCCTTTTCATATTCAACTTCTTCCCCACTTGTCCTGGGTGTGTCGATCACCCTGCGGACCTCCTGCGCCGCGCTGAGTAATATTGCGGCGCGCTCAAGCTGCTCTTTGCGAGCGAGGATATACGCGACACATTCCAATTCATGTGCCACTGCCGCGCGATGACCGAGATCCCTCCACTTGGGGAGCAAATCCTTGTAAATACTCAACGGTTCATCGAGTTCCCCATGTGCGCGCAGAACGTGGGCAAGTTCGCTTTGGCTCATATATACAATCCGCTTATTTCCCATTTTCCTCGCAATATCACTGCTCTCTCTAAATCCCGCGCGTGCAGTTTCAATGTCTCCTTGCGCAGCGGCTGTGTACGCCATTCCAATTGCCAGGTAAGATGATGCCCAACGGAAGCCTTCTTCTCTTGCAATTTTAGAAGCTTCATCCAGATACGCTTTTGCCTGCGCGAGGTCATCTTTGGATGAATACCCAAACTGACCGCCACGCATGGTAAGGATGAAAGCCAGTTCGCTTTTAAGACCCTGCTCCCGCGCAAGCAATTCACCTGCCTGTGATGCATTGTTCGCAGTAGTGAAATCTCCAAGAAAGGCGGATGTTAACGCCAGAATGCCATGCGCGCGCGCTACGGTGGGGAGGTCATTTGTTTGTTTGCCCAGTGAGATCGCCTGTTCCGCAGCAACGCGCCCTGCTTTATGTTCACCGGATGTCACGGACATCCACGCAAGCACTGAGTAGACGCGCGCGCGCTCTTTATCGACATCTGACATGGACTTTGTCTTTTCGAGAATCAACTGGCACCAGGCGAGAGACTCGCTAATGTGGTCATGCAAGGTCCAAAAGCCCGCCAGAGCGTACGCCAGTTTCAGAGCTTTATCAGGCTGGTTTGAGGTTGCCCACTCGAACGCCGCGCGCAGGTTATCGTGTTCCACCTCCATTTGCTCGAACCACTCTTGAGACTCCGTGCCAAACATTCGGTTATCGGTCTGTTCTGCGATCTGCAACATATAATCGAGTTGTCCATCCCGCGCCTGCACGGCTTCACCCGATTCCAGCAACTTTTCCATTGCATATTGACGGATTGTCTCAAGGAAGCGATAGCGGGACTCGTGTTCCTGCTCCTCGACATTAACCAAAGATTTGTTGACCAACCCCATCAAACCATCCATCGCTTCTAACGCGCCGATAATTGATTCTGCTGCTTCAATTGTCCACCCCCCTGAAAATACTGCCAGACGGCGCAATGCGCGTTGCTCGATTTCATTGAGCGATTGATAGCTCCAGTCGATCAAGGCATGCAGCGTCTGTTGGCGCGGCAATGCGGTGCGCGAGCCGCCCGTCAACAATTTGAAGCGATCGTCGAGCCGTGCCGCGATCTGTTCGGGAGTGAATAATTTGACGCGTGCCGCTGCTAACTCTATCGCCAAAGGAATGCCGTCGAGACGGGTGCAGATTTGGGCGATGGATGAAGCGTTGTGTTCCGTCAAATGAAAACGCGAGTCGGCTTTCGTTGCTCGTTCAACAAAAAGGCGCGTAGCTTCATCATCCTTCAACGGAGGCACACGATAGATTGTTTCACCATCTATACTCAATGCTTCGCGGCTGGATGCAATGATCTTGAGATTCGGACAAGTATGCAGGATTTGATCAACAATTTCCGCGCTTGCTTCCACGATATGCTCGCAGTTATCGATCACAAGCAATAAATATTTTGCGCGCAGGTAGTCGAGGAGTAGCTGGATGAGTGGAATGTTTTGCAATTCACGCACCTCGAAAACAGATGCAATCGCGGCTACGATGAACGCGGGATCGCTTATGGGCGCCAACTCCACCAGCCAAACGCCATCTTTGAAATTGGCGAGTTGCTTCGTGGCTATTTCAACCGACAATCTGGTTTTGCCCGTACCGCCCGGACCGATCAAAGTGAGCAGCTTTGCCGCTTCAAGTTTTCTTTGTGCTTCTGCCAGTTCACGCTCACGACCAATAAAAGATGTAAGCTGCGCAGGGAGGTTGTCTGTGGCAATGTTCAGTGAATTGAGCGGGGGGAATTCATGATCCAGATCGGGCGCGTTGATCTGGAAAATTTGCTCAACGCGTTTCAAACCTTTGAGGTGATATTGTCCCAGATCAAGCGTGGTCACATCCTTGGGCAGATGCTCCCGCGCAACCTGCATAGTCGTTTCTGATAGCAAGATTTGCCCCCCATGCCCAATGGACATGATACGTGCGGCGCGGTTGAGTGTGCCGCCGTAATAATCCCCATCGCGCAATTCTGCTTCGCCTGTGTGCAACCCCATGCGCACGCGAATCAAAACTTCCGAAGTCTCCGAGACTTCGGAAATCTGAAACTTACGCTGTGCATCCAACGCCGCGTTGACCGAATCAATCGCAGTTGAAAACACCGCATGGATGCCATCCCCTGTGGTTTTAATAATCTGTCCGCTATTTGATTCCACCGCCTCTTTCAAAATGGAATCATGCGTCGCCAGCGCGGACTTCATTTCTTCGGGATATTTCTCCCAAAGTTTTGTTGAGCCTTCGATATCGGTAAATAAAAAGGTGACGGTGCCAGTCGGTAATGTACCCATAAAGTGTGTCCAATCTGGCCAGAGTAATGGCACTTATTTTTTCTTTTTTATCTTTGGCAAAAATTCAAACGGGGGTTCCTGGTTGAGTTTCAATAGGTGCGCGCCTGTTTCACTGAGATACAACACCGTGACCGAGCCAGTGTCACATGCCAATTTCTGGAAATGATCGAGCGGCATGCCGAGATAATAGGCTACGGCCAGTTTGATCGGGTCGGCGTGGAAAACCACGGCCACAATATCTTTTGGTTTATGGGAAGCGGCTATCTCGTCCAAGCAAGAAGCGATGCGTGTTTGGGTTTCGAGAAAGGATTCCCCATCCGGAAATCTGAAACGCGAAGGAGCCTGCTGCACAATCTTCCATTTCTTTGTCCGGTTCAACTGCTTTATGGTGCGTCCTTGCCACTTTCCAATGTCGGTATCCATCAATTCGGGACGAAGTTGGATTTTGATTCTTCGGCCTTCCGAAATCGGTTCGGCAGTCTCCACAGCACGTTCCAGCGGGCTGGAATAGATCGCCTTGATAGGAATTTGTTTCAACGCTTCGGCCAGTTCCGCAGCCTGCTGACGTCCATGTTCGTTAAGATGAACATCCGGTAACTGCCCAGCCATTTTGCCATTTTTAACATATTCATTTTCACCATGACGGATCAGCAACAATAAAGGCATTGTAGCTCCTATTTTTTACGGCCCAAGCCGCGTGTAAAGCTGTTTTTGGGAACGGGGAAAACCCCCTGCTCCGTTGAACGGACTTCTTCCACAGAGAGGAAAGCACCCGGCAGCGTACGATGGAAAATATCGATCACCACAGGCAGGTCTTGCCGTTTAAACGTAGTATAGATTATCTTGACCGTCCCGGAACTGCCCTGGCCGTCCACAGTCGTGACTCCAAAGCCGGCATCATGCAAAGTGCCAATCAACTCTTTCGGGTCACGGCGAATAATCCCCCGGATGGTGACTGTCCCCATCGCGAGCTTGTTCTCGAGCAACATGCCGACATAGGTACCCATTGCAAAACCACCCGCATATCCAATGTAGGCGGTCAGGTTCTGGGCATGCTTCACCAGTGACGATACGGCAATGATCCAGACAAAAGTCTCGATGAAACCCAGCACAGGCGCCATGTTACGCAGGCCGCGCGAAGTGAAAATGATGCGCAAGGTTCCCAGCGTCACATCAAAAACACGTGCCAGGAAGATCAACAGGGGCAGACCGACCCAGGCATACCAGTTGAAATCAGAAAACAGATCAATTAGAGAGGCATTCATACGCCAATTGTATCAGCGTGGAAGCCCCTTGCGGACAAATTCCTGCAACTCGGTCACACTGAACTGGTCTATGCCCAGTTTTTCCAACGTGCGACCACGCCTCCAGTAATCAGTGCTGTGGACGAAATTTGCCAAACGGATCATGCTGTCCATGCCGCGCACGCTAACACCATAGCGCATGCCCAATGCTGCCATCGGCACCAAACTCATAGGGACATCTTCGAAGATATAGCGATGTTTTAATGTCTTTGGAGCTTTGATGCCATAATACCCAGGTTGATTGTGGATAGCCTCATGCAAATCATCGCCTCTCGTATCATAAGCAAGCTGCAACCATTCCAGGGATGTACGCGCACGTATCCCCAGTGCCGAGGCAACTGTAACGCGTTCACGGTCCAGTACTTCGAGAATCCGGGCTACACTTAGTGTGACACCATCAATGTAGAATTGGAAATCACCATGGGTAGACTCAATCCAACCAGCGTTGAGAATTGTAATAGCCGGATGGAAGATCGCACCCATATTATTCAGTCCGGTATGCAGTACATCAACCCCATTGATGAATTGAGGATAAGCAGGCTTGATAGCTTCCAACACCTGCGGTGTTTTCACAGCAGGCAAAGCCGCTAATGGAACGGCTTCCTTGATTCGAAAAATCCGCGACTGCGCCGGACCTTCGGCACGGCTGGCATAAATGAAGGTTTCAGCTTCTGCAACGATAATTTCGGCTTTGCAACCGGAATCGCGCAATACTTTATCGACCTCAATCGCCCCACACGTGCGCCCGGGGTGCAAAATGATGATCTGCCCATCCCTGAGATGCTGCGCCATATTGGCAGCAATGCTGGCATGCGCCGAGGATGGTACAACCACCATCAACACATCCGCGTGTTTGACAGCTTTCTTTATATCCGATGTCACCAGAGCTAAATCGGCAAAGCCATGCGGCCCACCTTCGCTGCTATCCAAATCAATGCCGTTACGAGCCTTGATCCCTTCGATATGATCAGGCGTCCGGTTATATAAAGCAACTTCAAAGCCCATCAAGGCCAGGTGCGCAGCCATGGCCCTCCCGCCATGACCAGCGCCGAATACGGAGTATCGTTGGATATTCTTCATGTAGTCCTCCAAAATAAAGTTATGAGAGGAACTCCCTCAAACGTTCTCTCTCTGATATCAGTTCTCCAGCATCATCAACTGCTATGCAGGCTCCGCGTTCATCAATACGGGTGATGATCTCGCCGCGGGCGTAAGCGTTGTTGCGCAATTGAGGCGCGTCCAGGATGCCCAGGGATACGGACCTGGCCAATGTGGCGGGATCAGTCCACGGGTCCGAGACAGATGCGGACGCAATGGACTTGATCGCCTCGAGCGTGACCCGGGCCTGCTCCACCAGTTCATCCTTCCGCGCCTGCACTTCAGGGTCTACCGTTAAATCCGGTTGCCCCAGCGCATTTTCGATGGCACGCCGCGCCATCAGCGCAGCTTCGATGATGTCCTCCCCGGTGGCGGCATGGTCAGCTTCGGTGTGACCGACGATGTGGATGATATCGGGTCGCAGTGCCATTTGCAGGTAGATGCTGGCTGAGAGATGCGCCCGCGCGGCGTTGATCTCAACCGGGTAACTGAGCAGGCCAGTGCGCGTTTGTTTGAATATGCGGAATTGACCCTCACCTCCCTCGGTTCCCCCATTTTCCTGTGGCAAATAGGGGGAAGACAGGGGGGCAATCATCTCCACCATCGCCATCATCTTGGCTAAATCCATCTTGTCCGAAAGCTCCGCGGGGCTGTTGAACATCAGTTGCGCGATGTAATCTTTCACACCAAAGGCGCGCGCATTGTAGGCTGACAGGAAGGCCGAGACAACACAGACCACATCCGATGCATCGCGCATCCCCCAGTGGTGCGGCTCGTTGAGTTCCACTGGGATGCCGCCCTCACCATACCAGGCCATAACCTTCTGATGCTCTCGGATGGAGCCCTCCAGATCCCAGGGGCCGCGCCCGTCCATAGCATTGAACCAAAAGAGCGGGATAGCGCACCAGGCGATGTTGATGGTATCCACATACATCTCGGCTAGTTCGAGAAAATCGTCCGTGCCGGAGTAGGTACGCAGCAAAGGGAAGTTACCCCATCGGCTGGCCTGATAGAGCGCGCGATAATCGTCTGCGCTGCGGACAGGCACACCGCCCGCGCCGGTGCGACGCGGATCCTGCCGCTCAGGGTGGAAGAAGTTCGCCTGCGCATCCTGGTCGATGCCAAGCGAAATGACATCTAAAACTTTAGCGTCAGCAATCTTTTGAATTCCATCAATCGTGGCCTGCATGGTGGACAAACCAAAGTGATGGCGCAGAATCGGGTACGGGGATTTCCAATGAATGCGTTCCACTGTCGTTTGTGGAAAATCGTCCGCGGTCATCTCGTGCGTTTGTCCTTTGAGATAGGCCAGCACATCCTCGACCGGTTCTGTTCCATCAAAGGAACGCTCAAAGAAGCCAATTTTTTCTGCACGTTCCACTACCGGCGGCGTGCCTCCAAACACAAAGCGGACACCACGTTCATGCAACTCGGACGCTTCTTCGGCAAACTGTCCCAGCAGGCGTTCCCCGGTTTCAGGTGTCAACCGGTATGAAACGCCGACCAGAACCTGGTCACCGTTTGATGCGGCCTGCGCCTCTTGCACGGCATCCAGCATCTTTCGCGGGGATACAGCCGGACCGAGAAAGACGGTCTTCCAACCAGCCTGCTCCGCCAAACGCAAAAACTTCGAAACGCCAGCCACATGGACACATTCGCCCAACGCGCCAGCGATGACGGTTTTCATAGGGACTCCTTTCACCAGTAATTTATCTATTTCTTTGGGACAAAAAAATACCATTGACTCAAATTGCTGGTCGCAGGTTGATGCTCAGGGTAAGTTGAGACGTACAACGATGAACCTAAATGCGCTGCTTGTCGTGCCCCCGAGATAAGATGATTATAACATGGGTAAATCCAGTATCCCTGGAGAGACTCGAACTCTCAACTCCTCGTTTAGGGAACGCGGTCCCTATCCATTGAGTTACAAGGGCTAACAAGTGATTATAATTGAACATCTCCTTGCAAAGGGACTCCCATGACCAAATCAAAACTCGTTCCCATCCTAGAAGCCCTCTTCGCCGTGATCGTCTGGGGCGCATCCTTTATCGCCACAAAAGTTTCTCTCCGCGATGTTTCACCCATCACCGTGGTCTGGCTGCGTTTTGGGATGGGGGTGATCATTCTGGGTATCACGGTCGCAGCCCGCAGGCAATTTGCCATCCCGAATCAGCGAGAGTGGCTCTATTTCGCCCTGCTCGGCTTCCTGGGGATCACCTTCCATCAATGGATGCAATCCACCGCGCTGCAAACATCACGCGCCAGCACCACCGCCTGGCTGGTGGCCACCACGCCGGTCTTTATGGCATTGCTGGGTTGGCTGGTACTCAAGGAAAAATTAAGCTGGCTACAAACCGGCGGCATCCTGCTGGCAACCCTGGGTGTCCTGTTGGTGGTTTCAGACGGCGACTCAACCGCTATCTCATTCAAACAGTTTGGCGCGCCCGGCGATATTCTTGTGTTGATCAGTTCTGTCAACTGGGCGGTCTTCTCGGCGCTATCACGGCATGGCTTAAAAACGCACCCACCGGCACGCATGATGTTCTATGTCATGACGTTCGGCTGGTCATTCAGCAGCATATTGTTCTTCACCGGGCCGGGGATAAAAGAAATCCCACAGCTTACCTTCAACGGCTGGCTGGGGATAGCCTTCCTGGGGGTTTTCTGCTCGGGCCTGGCCTACATCGCCTGGTACGATGCGCTGCAGGCCCTGCCCACTGCTCAACTGGGCGCTTTTCTTTATTTAGAGCCACCCGTAGCCGTTATCGTGGCCGCGCTGATTCTGGCGGAGCCGATTACCTGGGCGGCCATTTTGGGAGGTGGGATTATTTTGTTTGGGGTATGGTTGGTTAACAGGAACCATAGAGATAAGAGATGAACACAGATTTAAAAAGAAGATTGAGTTCGAATGCTACCGTCGCCAACCTCGAAAACGGATTCCGCCTGACGATTCCCCAGGGTGACGGAAAACATTACCGCGTGGCGCAGCTTGATGATTATACGCAGTCAGCACGAAATGACTTTCCCCACCGCCCCTCTCTCAGCCTGAGCCTGCGTGCCCGCGTTTCAGCCGCGTCCATCCCCGGAACCTGGGGCTTTGGGCTGTGGAATGACCCGTTTGGACTCTCGCTCGGGTTTGGAGGAAATCCGTTCCGCTTCCCTGCCCTACCGAATGCGATCTGGTTTTTTCATGCTTCGGGAGAGAATTATCTTTCATTTAGTAAAAAGCCGGGGAATGGTTTTTTGGCGCAAGCATTCCGTTCTCCCGTTTTCCCGTTAGGCCGTTTGGCAGGAGTTGCTGCGACATTTCCCTTTTCTCGTATTAAAGCCAGAGAACTAATGAGCAACGTTGTCGAGGAGGAAGGAGACCGCCTGATTGTGGATGTGACCGAATGGCACGAGTACAGGTTCGAGTGGAGTGCGACGCGGTCGGCTTTTTGGGTGGATGATGATCTCATGCTGGAAACGTCCGTTGCGCCGCGTCCCCCGCTGGGGCTGGTCATCTGGATCGACAATCAATTCGCAGCCTGGCGTCCAGATGGAAAAATCGGGTTCGGCATCCTGGAGAACACCGAACCCGCATGGTTGGAAATCGAGGGCTTGAAATTGAGTTAGAGAACAGGCCAAAAGCTGGGCAGGAATACGCGTAGCAAGGCATCGATTATTAGCGCGAGAACCAGCAAACCGCCAAATTGGCGATTGTGGAAGAAGGCATAGGCTGAGAACCAGACCGGCCAACCCTCCCAGCTTTCAGGAGCTTCAGCCGGTTTAGGAGCATTCATTATCTTGACCGTATTCCAGGCATGCTTGAACGCAAAGAAAATAATCAGAAGAACGGGCGTAAAGTAGCGTGGCACAAAGACCAGGTAAGCCGTCACCACATAGATCATCAAAATAACAAATTGATTTACACGCAGAGCAGTAGATTCGCCCACGCGGACGGGAAATGTGCCAACGCCACGCGATTTGTCATCACCAAGCTTATCAATGTGTTTGGCCATATTGATGCTGACCACGCCTAATCCGTAAGGCACACCGGCCAGAACCACATTCCAACTCCAGACACCAGACAGCACAAAATAGACGCCTGCGATCATGATCGGTCCCCAAATCAGGAAGATCATGAGCTCACCCAAACCCCAGTATTTGAATGGATAGGTGTAGGCAAGCAACACAAGTGACCCAAAGGCGAACAAACCAATCGTGATCGGGCTGAAGTTTGTGTAAAACAATGCCCAAATGCCCGCCAAGGAGGCCAAAAAACCACTGATGATGAACCAGCGCATCTGCGTGCTTTTATCCCAAAACTTTTGCTGCAAGGGATGTACCCCATATTGTGTACGGAAATAATTACCTTGATCGAGTCCTTTAGAAAAATCAGTGTAATCGTTTAGCAAATTGTTGGTACCGTGCGCAATAAACAAGCCAAGAGTTAGAATCAGCCAGGGTATCCATGAAAAATATCCGTCGCGCCAGGCCAAAAGCCCAGAGATGACGCAGGAATACACAGTGAGCAGGGTCACGGCAGAACGGGTAGCAATCAGCCACTTTGAAACAACATCGAGCGCATCCCACTCCTTTTTGTCTTCCATTTTAATAAGTTCCCACGAGGCTTTTCGCCACATTGCAAAGTTAATTTTCATTAGCAGATTCTCCTTTCATCTCATCAGTCAGATTATACAACCGATTATGTGAAAACAAGTACTATTGCCAAAAAGATTAAAAAACAGAGTGGAACGCTCCACTCTGTTCTGGTTCTAGCGCCAAAAAGCTGGCATAAAAATCCGTATAAGCACGTCCACCAACAGGCCGAGCATGAACAACATCCCGAAGGAGCGGTTGTTCCAGAAGCCCAGCGGCGCGAAATAAAGTGGCCAGCCGCCCTGTCCATCGGGGAAATCTGGCGGACGCTCTGCAGGTTTGGGCTTTAATAATGAAGGGTAAACCTTGAAAAACGTTGGCAAAGCCAACAGGACAATCGCCATCACCGGGGTGAAGAATTTGATGGTAATTAGATAACCCGTAAATATATATGGAAGAACCATCATTGCCAGGATACTATAACGAGCAGCCTTTTCCCCGATGAGCACAGGCAAGGTGTAGATTTTCTTTTCGCGGTCGATTTCAATTTTGTCGATGTGCTTGCCAAAAATGACTGTGGTCACTCCTAACACGTATGGTAGGCTGGCGATGACCACGTTCCAATCCCAAACGTGAGACAAAACATAATATCCACCCCCGATCATGAGCGGCCCCCAAACGATAAGGACCGCAATTTCACCCAATGCCAACCCTTTGAGCGGCCAGGTGTAGAAAAGAACAAAGAATGCGCCCAATCCCAACAACACCCATATGACCGGATCCCAGGCATTGATAGCGATCAAGTAGATACCCGCAGCCAACGCCAGGACACCTGTTACCACAAAATAGGTCAGATGCTGGCGCTTTGTCATCAATCCGCTGGCAATCGGCTGCGCCCCGTAGATGGTCCGGAAATAATTATCTTTATCGATCCCGCGAATGAAATCTGTGTAATCGTTAAAAATGTTGTTCGCCGCGTGAGCCAATATTAAACCTAAAGTCAATGCCAGCCAGGGCAGGAATTGAAAGGCTCCGTCTCGCAGGGCAAACAATCCCGCCAGAGCAGCAGAGATAAAGGTCATGATCAGAACTGCAGCACGCGTAGATATAAGCCAACGTGAAACAACGTCCAGTTGAGCCCATTCATCTTTGGTGACTTCAGGAATTACGTTCAGCGCTTTTCGCCACATCGCAAAATCAAGTTTCATAGATACCTCCAATTTGGATATTTTCGGTGCGATTATATCAATAAATCCTAAAACTGTAATTTTATGAGTATCCACATACTTTTTTTGAATGGGTATATTATCGAATTTCATTGGGGTAGCCAGCCCAAACACATGTTCAGACAATATGACATTCCACTTGTGATTATCATCACAAATAATGCGTGACATCCCGTACTTACCATTTTGTGATAAATATCACATACTAAGTTAGGCGCATCATCGCTGCTCATAATACTTTGCGCCTGCTTTGGTAAGAACGTTATCGTATCCCATTCTTGACGATTCTTCACAGGAGGGCCGTAATGGCAGGGATTGCAATTCCACAGGATGTCGAGTTTAGCCGACAATTTTTTTCAAGTCTTTTTGAAGGGGTAGATGGGGAACGTTTCAAAACATGCTTACAATGCGCCACATGTAGTGGCGCATGTCCTTTTGGGTATCTGATGGATTATCCACCAGGGAGGCTGATAGCTTACTTACGTGCAGACCTGTTCGACCAGGTACTCAAATCGGACACAGTCTGGATGTGTGTCTCCTGCTACGCCTGCACTGAGGTATGTCCATCACAGATACCGGTTACTCCCGGTCTGATGACCCGCACCAAAGAGGAACTACTTTTAGCGGGGAATGTGCCCAACGAACTCCAGGA